>Ga0256852_1000030_pt1 | contig 21916 bp, 13 predicted proteins | sample BONnt5_FD_181169 | JGI IMG/M metagenome (GOLD analysis project Ga0256852, IMG submission 181169) | Terrestrial sediment cell enrichment communities from Utah, United States - BONCAT_SYTO_Terrestrial_sediment - 5 | ecosystem: Environmental > Terrestrial > Deep subsurface > Rock core/Sediment...
ACTATCTACTCCGCAGCAGACTGTAAAGCCCTATTGGGATTAGCTCAAAAAGCCCGTTTTTATAGCAATCAAGCCCAATTTGGCTGCTATACCTGCTTTGGGATGATTCATGTTTTGCTTACTTAACTAATCTGGGTAATGACAAAGCGCTCGGGGTGGTAGCGCTCGTAGAGGGCGTGCAGCATGCCGTCTTTCAGGCCTACGGCCGGTACAATCATGCTTTCGAGCTTGGCCCATTTCATGGCCGAAAGGTAAATTTCGGAGGCCGGGATGATTACATCGGCCCGGTCGGGGTTGAGCAGCAGCTCGGCAATACGTTCCTGCATGCTCATGGCCGCCACCTGGCCGGCGATCTCTTCTATTTTCTTGCGGGAGATAGGTTTGCCGATAGGCTTTTTAGAGAGCTCGAAAAGCTTGTTGATGTTGCCGCCGGTACCGATGGCACGCGAGAGGTGGTGCTTTTTGGCGTTGGTTTCAATCCACTGGCGCATGCTGTTCCAGAGCTCTTCCGAATCGCGGCCGTGCATGTGGCGGATCGATCCCTGCTCAAAGGACTGGGAGGCCATTTTCTGGCGGTTCACATAAATATTGAACTCGGTGCTGCCGCCCCCCACGTCGATGTGCAGGTAGTTGTGCTCGTCGAGGAAGTTAAAGATCACCTTGTTGATCAGCTCGGCCTCTGTTTCACCGTCGATCACCCGTATTTCCATACCCAGTTGGTCATATACCCGTGCAAGGATTTCGGGGGCATTGAGGGCCGAACGCATGGCCGAGGTGGCGCAGATCATGTAATGATTTACGTCGTGTACATCCAGCAGGAGCTGGAAAGCCTTGAGCAGCTTAACGAACTTGTCGATTTTGACCTCACTGATGTAGCCTGTGTTAAACACATCTTCGCCCAAGCGGATGGCATAGCGTACATACTCTACTTTTTTAAAGATCACACTTCCGTGGTGGTTCAGTACGCTGGAGATCTGACACCTGACAGCATTGGAACCAATATCGATGGCTGCTAACTTCAAAGTCTGTTTTTTTGATACGACAACGCGGCAAAGATAAACAGAATTTGCCACTATGGAAGTTTTCGCCGCTGCGCGCCTGCGGAGGCAAAGCACGATGCAACAAACTCTCAGGAGAGGGCCAGAATGAGGTATAACTTCGTGCGCTTGCTGCCCTAGCGGGCGCTAAGGGTAGGTTTTGTCTGAATCCAGCCTGTTTGGCCGGCAACGTTGCGCACGAACCGGAAACTGTTATAACTTCCTAAAACTGCCACGCTGCTACCGGCCCGCAGGTGCTCCTTTGCTGGGGCGAGCGGATGTGCCGCCTCTAAAAGCGCAGCATCAGCGGCCAATTGCTCGTACTTCACCGGCCTGGAAGCAGCCTCTACCAGGCTGGCGGCAATATAAGCCTCTCTGCCACTGGGCAAAGCTACCCGGTACCAGGCCGAAGTGCCCCCGGTTATGTGTAGTGGCGTATGCCGCGGTAACCTACGGTAGACAGGCGACTTGGTAGAGGGTTGCAAACGCACATTCGCCGCCTTCGGAGTCACGCGCACCCAGGTGCCTAGTTTGGCAACATCTACTTTGATAGCGGGCAAAGTGGCCCTTGGCCTGTATACATAGGGGTGTGGATCGGTAGGGCCGCGCCCGAAGCGATAGATGCCGAAATGCAGGTGTGGCCCGGTGCCGATCGCATTGCCCGTATTGCCCACCAGGCCAATGGTGTCGCCGGGTTGTACGCGCTGCCCTTCTGTTACCAGCTGGCTGTCGAGGTGGGCATAGTAGAGGCTCTGCCGGCGGTTCAGGTCTGTGAGCCAGATTACTTTTCCGCCGCGCGGGGTGGTATGCACCCGGCTGACCAATCCGGCAGTGGCTGCCAGCACGGGCGTGCCCCGGCGGGCAAAAATGTCGATGCCTTCGTGGCTGCGCCTGCCTCCATCGCGGGCCGCCCCCCAACTGCTGGTAATGTGGCGGCTGCTTTTGCCTTCTACCGGAAAAGCAAGGGTAGGCTCTGTCTGTATGGTAAGGGTATACTGCCCGCTGCGTAAGAGCTCGGGTTGTAGGCGCAGGATATGCGGCTGGTCTTCCTCCACTTCGTAAGCAAGGGTGTGGCTGCTGTCGGCAGCGGCCAGGTGCGCAGGCTGATCTGACTGGGTGAGGGGAGCGGTAAACAAATCGATAAACACCTGTAGCTGCTCTCTGGCCTTCATCTCCAGGTTTACCACAATGCGCTCACCACGCCGGGCATCAAACCGATAGCCCAGGGCCTTAGGTACATCTGCTGCAAAATAGCCGGTTTCGCGGAAAGGCAAACTCACTGTAATGGAGTCTTGCAAGGCTTGGGTTCCTGCCTGCAGCCAGTCCTGGCCCAGGGCTGTTTCATCCAGCTTGGCATCTTTTAGCTTGGCTGCATACTGCTCATAGGGCGTTTGGTTTTTGAAAACGCCCCGCAGGGTTTGTTTGCCGCTACAGCCGGCGACCAGTAGTGCCAGAAAAAGGAAAAAAGGAGAGAACTGTTGCTTTGCTTTCATAGAGGAGGAAGTATAGAGCTGGATTTTACATTATTCTATGCAAGAATAGTGCCTTGTGCAGAGCTTATACGTGTTGAGTGCTTTGCAAAGTGCTGTACTTCAGTGGCCTTGGTGCAGGAGCGCTGTGGCCTGAATGCAGGTATGTGCAATAGCATTAACCGGCTTTAGCAATCACGATGGCTGAACTGATCCAGAAACAAGGACACCCGTCGCTTAGGGTTGCCTCCACTTGATGCTGCAGCCGATGCTGGGCTTTTGCTCCGGCGGCACAGGGCTGCCTTCCAGCAGCGCATCCAGCGCCTGGCTCAGGTCATGCCCGGTTACGGGCTGCCCGCTCTTGGGACGGGAGTCGTCGAACCGGCCATGATAGGCAAGACGCACATTACTGTCGAAGACAAAGAACTCGGGCGTGCAGGCGGCGTGGTAGTTACGGGCTACCTGCTGGGTCTGGTCGTAGAGGTAGGGGAAGGGGAACTGAAGCTCCTGGGCCAGGGCTTTCATGTGGTCTGGGCCGTCCTGCGGGTATTGGTCGGCATCGTTGGCGTTGATGGCGGCAAAACTTACCCCTTGCTGTATGTACCTGCTGGCCGTGTCGATAAGGCCCTCCAGAATATGCTGCACATAGGGGCAATGATTGCAGATAAACATGATCACGGTAGCCTTGGGAGAGATGATGTCATCGAGTGAAAACAGTTTGCCCGAAACGGTGTCGAGCAGCGCAAAGTTCGGGGCTTTGGCGCCGAGTGCAAGTTGTGTGGTGGAGTGTGCCATAGCTTTGATTCTGTTTGAAGTGAAGCAGATTGCCTCATGTGCCGGGAAAATAAAAATAAGCGGATCCGACCAGATAACCAACTACAATTGAATGAGTGAATGAGTGACGGTTAAATTGTTAAATGGCTGCTGGGCTGCCTACCGCATTAGCGCATTGTTTCATTAGCACATTCACTCATTCACTCATTCACTCAATCGCTCATCCACTCATTCGCTATATCGTCCGTAGCGCTCGGCCAGTTCTTTCAGCTGCCGGGCATGCTGTCTGGTAAACTGCCCCGGTGCCAGGCGCCATTCCCAGTTGCCGTTGCCGGTAGAGGGCTTGTTCATGATGTGGGCAGCGCCCAGGCCCAGGATGTCCTGCATGGGCACTACGGCCAGCTGGGCTACCGACATATACGCCAGCCAGAGCATCACCTCATGCACATTGTCTTTGGTAACCGAATGGTTGCTGTACTTGCGCAACCGCGCCTTGTCTGCCGCAGAAGCATCCTGCTCGTACCAGCCCAGGGCAGTGTTGTTGTCGTGGGTGCCGGTATACACAATCCTGTCTTTGTTGTGGTTGTGGGGCGCATAAATACTTTGGGGCAGGTCATCGCCAAAGGCAAAGAGCAGCACCAGCATGCCCGGTAATTCAAACTGGTGCATCAGGTCACGCACCGGTTGGTCTATCTCTCCCAGATCCTCGGCTATGATGGGCATTTCGGGGAATTTCTGCTGCACCAGCGTCAGGAAAGCTGCTCCGGGTGTTTTTACCCATTTGCCTTTGACGGCGGTTTCTTCGCCGGCCGGTACTTCCCAGTAGGCCGAAAAAGCGCGAAAGTGATCCAGACGCAACAGCCCGAAGAGCTGCAGGTTGTGGGCAATGCGCATCATCCACCAATCGAAGTGTTGCTTTTTGAGCTGGTTCCAGTCAAACACAGGCGTGCCCCACAGCTGGCCTGTTTCGCTGAAATAGTCGGGGGGCACGCCCGACACAGCAGTGGGTTTGCCCTCCTTGTCAAGCTTGAAGATGGCGGGGTGCGTCCACACGTCGGCGCTGTCGTGGCTCACATAAAAGGGCATGTCGCCCAGAAAAGTGATGCCTTTGCTATTGCAGTATTGTTTGAGCTTTTCCCACTGGCGGTAAAAGAGAAACTGCAGGAACATTTCAAACTCCACATCCTCCCGCAACTGCTCTTCCAATTTGCTTATGGCTTCCTGCTTGCGGCTTTTTATTTCTTCAGGCCACTCCACCCAGCTTTTGTGTTTAAAGTGCTTTTTAAAAGCGGCAAAGCGGGCATAGTCCTGTAACCAGGCTTTTTGCGCTTTCTGAAAAGCGGTAAAATTTTTCCAGAGTGCATCCGGCAGGTCCTGCATAAAATTGCCGTAAGCCTTGTGCAGCAGCGCGACCTTAAAAGCACTGACTTTGGCAAAATCCACGCGGGTGCTGTCAAATTCCTCTTCGGAATGCAGTTCTTTTTCCTGCAGCAGCCCTTCCTGGGCGAGCAGCTCCGGGCTGATGAGCAGCGGGTTGCCGGCAAAAGCCGAATGGCTGCTGTAGGGCGAGTTGCCATAACCAATTTCGGTAGGGTTGAGCGGTAAGATCTGCCAGTAGCTTTGTCCGGCCTCGATCAGCAGGTTGGCAAAGGCGTAGGCTTCGGGGCCCAAATCGCCGATGCCGAAGCGGGAGGGCAGGGAGGAGATGTGCAGCAGAACGCCTGCGCTGCGTTTAGGGATGATCATGTGGTACGAGCAGTTAAAAGTGCAACAGGAAAGGTTTCAAAAACCTGGCTCAGGGGCAAGCTCCCCGTGCCGGTAAGCGTTTGCCGGCCCAGCACCGGCTGCCATTGGGCAGGTGCCCCTTCGGGCAGGAGCAGGGCGGTGTCTGCCCATACCTGCTCGCCCAGGGGCAAGTCTTTTTCCCCGATCAGGCTGGTAAGCAGGAGCGGGGCCACCACCACAGCCCACTGGCCCTGGTATTTCCGCGCGAAGGCGATGGCGTGCTGCCGGTATTTGCCCTGCAACTGCAAAGGAATGTACTCGCCCTGGTCGAAGAGCTGCTGCAACTGTCGCCTGGTGTTGAGGGCCTTGTAGAGCAGGTAGAGCTTTACATGGCCGTTTTCGGGCTGGCCGAGGAGCTGCTGGTGCAGGCCTGCAACATCTTGCTGCTCCTCCTTCTCTGCCAGCGCTTGCAGCGCCTGCCGGCGCTCGTTGTAATCCACCGGACGGCGGTTATCCGGGTCCACCAGGCTCAGGTCCCAGAACTCGGTGCCCTGGTAAATATCGGGCACGCCGGGGCAGGTGATCTTGAGCAGTGCCTGGCACAGGGAGTAAAGCCAGCCGTAGTGGGCCACTTGCCGGTGGAAGGGCAAAAAGCTGGCTAAGAAATCCTGGTCTTGTTGTAGCAGCTGTTGCACCAGCTCCTGCATGGCCTGTTCATAAGGCTCGTTGGGCGCAGCCCAGTCGGTTTTCACCTTGGCCTCGCGCAGGGCTTTTTGCAGGTACTCCTGCAGGCGTTCAAGCAGCGTTTCGTCGATGGTTCCGTCCAGGGGCAGTACGCCCAGCAAAGTCTGGAAGAAGAAATACAGGTCATTGACGCTTGGCTCGGCCGTATACTTCCGGCTCAGTGCAATCCACTGGTTTACGTGCTTTTCCCAAAGGTCGGAAAGCTCGCTGAGCACGTTCAGGCGCATGCGCGCGCCCTCGCCGCGCTTGGTATCGTGCGTGGCCGTGGCGTTGAGCGAGTGGGGATACACCCGCTGGCGGTATTGCATGCGGTCGTGGAATTCATCGGCCTCCAGGTGGAAGATGTCCGGGCTGTTACCTACTTCGTTGAGCGAGATCAGGCGGTTGTAGTTGTAGAAGGTGGTGTCTTCTACGCCCTTGGCTGCCAGGGGACCGGTGAACTGCTGGCTGCGCATCACAAAGTAGAGCTTGTGGTGCCTGGTCTCATCCGTATCCTGCGGCGATAGGGTAAAGAGTGTGTGCAGGTGGTCGAACTTCTCTTTCAGGTCGGGGGCCTGTTTGTGGGCTTCGGCAAAAGCATCATCCACCACCTGCATTTCCTGCTGGGAGAGTGGCAGGCGGTTGCCGTAAATGCAGTACACCGGCCAGCTGGCCAGCAGCACGGCCAGGGCCTGGCGCCATACTTCTTCCTCTTCGAGCGGAATCAGGTGGCGTTCCTGCAGCAGGCGCAGCAGGTTTTGCAGCTCTCCCTGCATGTAGTTGTTGAGAATAAAGCGCTTTTTATCGAAGACCAGCTGCTCGTAATCAGTGGGCGCGTCGGGCACCAGGCGGCGGTAAATTTCGGTGAGCCTGCGGCGGCCCTTGGCCGAGGTATAGAGGTTGCTGGCCCAGGCCAGGAAGTCATAGCCGCTGTTGCCCTGGATGGGCCAGCGCTCGGGCAACAGCTCTTCGCCTTCCAGGATTTTCTCTACCAATATGTATTTCTCGGGCCCGGCCAGCCGACGCAGGCGCCTGAGGTAAGTGCTGGGATCAAAAAGGCCGTCGACATGGTCTACACGCAGCCCTTGCACCAGGTCCTGGGCGCAGAGTTGCCGGATAAACTGATGATACTGTTCAAACACCTCGGGGTGCTCCATGCGCAGGCATATCAAATCGTTTACCGTAAAGAAGCGACGGTAGTTGATGCGCAGCTCGGTTTCCTGCCAGTGGCAGAGGATAAAGTGCTGCCGGCGCAGGAGCTGCCGCAATGCTTTCGGATCTTTGTTGACACCTTGTCGTACCTGTTCCAGGGCCGCCCTGAGGTTGGAGGTGCTATAAAGCTTCTTTTTGAAGTTTGTCCAGGCGGCCGGCGTAATGTTTTGCTCCTGTTCAAAGTGCTGCAACTCCCCGAGCAACTGCTCCACAAGGGCGCTTATTTGCGGCTCTCCCGAAAGCTGCAAGGCCTCCTGCAACAGGGGCCTGTAGGTGGCCACACTTACCGGGTAAACGTTCTCATAATAATTGAGCGTGAAGCCCTGTTTGCCGAAAGCCAGCTGCAGTTCTTCTTTTTCGAGCACCTCGTCCAGGCTGCTGCCCAGGAAAGGGACCATCACCTGGCCTGAAAAGTCGGGGTGGTGAAAATCAATGTCGAAAAAAGTGTAAAAATATGACTGCGGCCCTTTCTCCAGCACGTCCATCAGCCAGGTGTTATCGGGGTGAAAGGCCATGTGGTTGGGCACAATGTCCTGCACCCAGCCCATCTTTTTGTCTTTCAATTCCTGTGTGATGACTTCAAATTCCTGTAACGTACCCACATCGGGGTTGATGGTGTAAGGGGCTGTTACATCGTAGCCGTGTTCGCTGCCGGGGCGGGCGCCAAAAAAGGGCGCCGCATAAATGGTGCTGATGCCCAACTGGTGCAAATAGGCGATCTGTTGCCGTGCCTGCTTGAGGGTAAAGTTGGGCGATAGCTGTAGCCTGTAGGTGGCCGAAGGAATGTATGTCATATAGGTTATACCTGCAAGTTTAAGAGATCATATAAGGTTTCGAACTGCCGGCACCAAGCTGTTGCACTTGCGTCGCCTTGTGTGCTGCGGGCTTTCTGGGCCGCATAGGCGGTTTGTTTGAGGCAGAAAGCGATGTTCTGGGCCTGCCAGTAGTCAGGTTCCATCTGCGAGTCCTGCAGCTGGGTGATCAGCCCGATGATGGTTTGCATGAGCGCCAGGTCCTGGGGCTTTTCGTTCAGGCGCTTCATCAGGCGGCTGATTTGCTGGGTGGCGGCAAAGTTGAGGGCTTCGGTGTTGAGCTTGAGTTTCATGCGCACCGCCTCCTGGCGCAGCCGCTGGATGGCGCGCAGGTTGGGGCTTTCCTGCTCCAGTTCTCGCTCCAGTTTGGTGTCTACGATGTATTCGACGGTTTGCTGCAGGGGCCTGGGCAAGGGCATGTTGAGCGACTTCATGGCCACCATCAGCGGATAGTTGTTGTCGTAAATTTGCTGGAAGTCGCTTTCAATGCCCTGCATGGTCTGGTCCAGTACCTGGTCGAGTATTTTCTGCTGGTCGTCCTTAAACAGGTGCCAGAAAGAGTAGCTGTGCGAGCGGAAGTGTTTGTCGAAGAGCATGATTACCTCGCTGGTATTGCCTTTTTCGAAAGCCTCCATCAGCTCGGCCTCCAACCGTGCATAGGTCTCCTGGTCTACATATTCGCGCACGCCGCCAAAAAGCTGGTGATCGCCCAGGTGCAGCACCCCGAAGGTAATGCGGATCTCTTCCCAGGTGATTTTCGATTTGATGTGCGCCTGGCCGATGGCCAGCTTTTGCCGGCCGATCTCCTGCATGTTGTAGTGATCGGTGGTTGCCCGGAAGCTGTAAATGTCCAGGGTTTCGGGATAGGACTGGAACAAGGAGGAGATGGCATAGTGGGCACTCACGCGCAGCAGGTCCACGACGGTGGGCTTGACGATGGTGTTATAGGCATGGCCGGCGTCCTGCTCACCCTTCAGGTTGCTCTTGGCCTTGGAGAGCAGCTCGATGAATTTGGTTTCGTAATCCTGCCCGCTCAGGGCCTGGGCCAGTTGCAGGGCGCGGGCTGCATAAAAAATGTCCTGCATGGTTTCGATACCGGTTACCTCATCAAAGAACCAGCCGCAGCTGGTGTACATGAGCAGGGTATGGTACTGCATTTCGAGCAGCTGCAGGAAGCGCACTTGCTCCTGGGCCGAGAGCTGCCGTGCAGTATGACTGCTGATGAACCGATTCACATTGGCCTCGCTGCGGTCCATGATCACCTGGATGTAGTCGTTGCGGGTGGCCCAGGGATCGGCTGTGAGGGCTCTCATCTGCTGTTCGTAAAGCGGGCTGAGCTGGTCGCGCAGCCAATCGAGCGCCTGGCGCAAGGGGCCGCGCCATTCCTGCTGCCAGTCGGGGTGCCCGCCGGTATTGCAGCCGCAGTTGCTTTGCCAGCGCTCCACCCCATGCATGCAGCTCCAGGAGGTTTTCTCGATGATTTCGGCCTCGTACTGCGGCGGGTGCTTTTCTAAAAACGCGCTGTAGAGGGTTATGGTGGCCAGCTTATCCTTGTCGATGCGGTTGAGGGCGTAGGAGAGGGCCATCTCGCCGAAACGGTGGTGGTGCCCGTAGGTTTCGCCGTCGGTGGCAATGTGCATGAGCTGGGGTTCTGCGCTTTTCTCGTCGAAGGTATGTACCAGGCGCTGGGCCAGCACTTCACCGCTGTTGAGCAGGCGCTCGAAGGCAATGCCCTGCGAGAGGGGAGCGTCGTAGAAGAAGAGCGCAATCGTTTTGCCCGAAGGGAGCCGGCACAGGTAGGGGCGGCGCGGGTCTATTTTGGCACCCTCAGCCGCGTGCCACTCTTTTTCCCCGATTTTGCGGTAGCGCCTGGCCTGGTAAGGCGAGAGAATGGTGAACTTGATGCCGTGCTGGGCCAGCACCTCCAGGGTAGGCGTGTCGGCGGCCGTTTCGGGCAGCCACATGCCTTCGGGTGAACGGCCAAAGCGCTGCCGAAAGTCGTAGATACCCCACAGCACCTGGGTATGCTTGTCGCGCTCATTGGCCAGGGGCATGATGATGTGGTTGTAGGCCTGGGCCAGGGCTGCGCCATGCCCCGAGAAGCGTGCCATGCTTTGCCGGTCGGCCTCCAGGATGGCGGCATACGTGTCGGGTGTTTCTTGCTGCATCCACTGCAGCAGGGTAGGGCCAAAGTTAAAACTGATGTAGCTGTAGTTATTGATAATATCGACGATGTTGCCTTCCCCGTTCAGGATGCGGGAGGCCGAGTTGCGGGCATAGCACTCGTCGGTAATGCGTTCGTTCCAGTCGTGGTAAGGGTAGGCCGATTCCTGGAGCTCCACCTGTCCGAGCCAGGGGTTCTCGCGCGGGGGCTGGTAAAAGTGGCCGTGTATGCAGATGTAATGCGCCATGTTATAACTGCTGTTGAAGGAGGACAAAGGAAGCAGCCGGGAGCGTGAGTACGCTTCCGGCAGGCAAGGCCGGCTCCAGGCCGGCACCGGGCCCGTCCCAGGCCTGGTCTGCCGAATGCAGCACCACTTGCCAGTCGCCCTTGCCTGCTTTGGAAGAAAGCAGGGTGGTTTCTTGTGGTTGTTTATTTATGTTAAATACGCAGTAGAGGTGCGGTGCGGCAGAGCCATGCACCAGGTGCAACACCAGATTCTTCTCTTCCATGTGTACTTGCAGTTTGGCCTTGTCGGGCTTGGCCAGGGCAGGGGCGCTTTTGCGGATCCGGATCAGTTCTTTGTAAAGCCCGCGCAGGGCTTTATGCCGGGCGTTGACCGTATAGCTGCGTTGCAATTTGGACCTGGCAAAAGTTTCCTCACTTTGCGGGTCGGGTGCCTGGCCCTTCCAGGCAAAGGCCGCGAATTCCTCCCGGCGGCCTTTGCGCACGGCTTCTACCAGTTCCTGGTCCGTGTGGCTGACAAAGTAAAGGAAAGGGTTTTCCTCGCCATATTCTTCGCCCATAAACAGCAGCGGCACATAAGGCGAAAGCAGCACCAGGCCTGCTACAGTCTTGAGCATCTCGAAAGAAACCAGTTGGGTAAGGCGTTCGCCCAGCATGCGGTTGCCTACCTGGTCGTGGTTTTGGGCGCAGACCACAAACTGCCGGGCCGGATTGGCCGAGGCATCGGTGCCGAGCGTTCGTTTGCGGTGCTCGGAGTAAAGGCCGTCGTAGATGAACGTCTTTTCCAAAGCTTTCTGCAGGTGTTCGGGCTTGCCGTAGTCTTCGTAATACCCCTCCTGCTCGCCGGTGATAAGGGTATGGATGGCGTGGTGATAATCATCGAACCACTGGGCGTCCAGCCCATAACCACCTTTTTCTATTGGGTTGATCAGGCGCACATCGCTCAAATCGCTTTCGGCAATGAGCAGGTAAGGCCTTTGCTGCTGCTCCTCGAGGCGATCTACCTGCTCGCGCAGTTCCTGTAAAAAGTGCTTGGCGCTCATGTCGTAAATGGCATGCACGGCATCCAGGCGCAGGGCATCGATATGGAAGTCACGCAGCCACATCAAAGCATTCTGTAAAAAGAAGTTGCGCACATGGTCCGAGTGGGCATCGTCAAAGTTTAGAGCATTGCCCCAGGGGGTGTGGTACTTGTCGGTAAAGTAAGGGCCGAAGTCGTTGAGGTAATTGCCCTCCGGGCCCATGTGGTTGTAAACCACGTCCAGCACCACGGCCATCTGCTGGGCATGGCAGGCGTCGATGAGCTGCATCAGGCCCTCCGGACCGCCATAGGAGTTCTGCGTAGCAAAAGGATAAACCCCGTCGTAGCCCCAGTTGCGGCTGCCCGGAAACTGGGCCACCGGCATGATTTCAATCGCCGTAATGCCCAATTCTTTAAGCTCAGGCAGTTTTTCGATCACCCCGGCAAAGGTGCCCGCTTCGGTGAAGGTGCCCACGTGCAGTTCGTAGATGATGAGTTGCTCGAGCGGCAGCCCTTTCCAGTTTTGATCGCTCCAGGCAAAACCATGCAGGTCGACAACCTGCGAGGCCTCGTGCACGCCTTCGGGCTGAAAGCGGGAGGCCGGATCGGGACGTTCCTTCTCGCCGTCTAGCCGGAAGGTATAGCGTGTGCCGGGCATAGCTTCTTGGGCCAGTGCCGTCCAGTAGCCGAAGGCCTCGCGCTGCAAGGGGATGGTCTTTTGTTCGGGATAATGGAGTAGGATATCAACGTTGTCTGCATGGGGCGCCCATACGGTAAAGGTGGTGCCTGCATCGGGGTGGTAAATACCGCCTATCTCTCTTCTTATAGCCATAAAACTTGCTTTTCACAGCAGGTATTAACTGGCCCGGAGGGTAATTGGTTGTGTCTTTTTAGTGAAGGTGGCAGGGCAATAAGCCGAAAGCTTGCAGGTGTGTTTGCATTTGCTACACAGGTATTTACCCGCCTTCTGAAACATTCTAAATATATAGCGAAACATATTTTTGATCCTGTAGTACTAGACTTGTTATAGCAGAACCAAACCTACTACATGGAACAAGTCGAAGGAACAAAGCGTGTTGTTATCGAAAATGTTAAACCCCAGATCAATTGCGGCAAGTACCCGGCCAAGCGCGTGGTGGGAGAGGCAATTGTGGTGACGGCGGACGTATTTGCCGATGGCCACGATGAAGTGAAGGCACAATTGCGCTACCGCCACAGCAAAAAAAGAAAATGGTACGAGGTGCCCATGCAATTTCTGGGCAACGACCGCTGGCAGGCAGCCTTTAGCCCTGAATCCATGGGACGTTACGAGTACACCGTCGACGGATGGGTAGACCACTTCCATACCTGGCAAAAGGGCCTCAAGAAAAAATTCGAAGCCAACCAGGACATCACCGTAGAATTGCAGATAGGGGCCCTGCAACTCGAGGAGGCCGCCCAGATGGCCAAGCCCGGTCAGCAGAAGCGCTTGTTCAAGTGGGCCGAACAGTTGCGCAGCCTCTCGCCTGCCGGTGCCGTGGCCCTGGCCACGGCACCGGATGTAAGCGAACTGATGCATGCCTGCTGTGAGCGCCGCAACGTGAGCACTTACGATAAGCTGCTGCAGGTGGATGTGGAACGCCAGAAGGCTTTATTTAGTACCTGGTACGAGTTTTTTCCCCGCTCGGCAGCGCAGGAGACCGGCCGCCACGGCACCTTCAAAGACTGTGAGCGCCTTTTGCCGCGCATTGCCGAAATGGGTTTCGATACCATTTACCTGCCGCCCATCCACCCCATCGGCCATGCTTTCCGCAAGGGCAAGAACAACGCGGTGACCTCCGAGCCGGGCGAGCCGGGCTCGCCCTGGGCCATTGGCTCCGAGCTGGGCGGCCACGATGCCATCCACCCGGAGCTGGGCACGCCCGACGATTTCCGTGAGTTTGTAGCCAGGGCCCGCGACTACGGCCTGGAAATAGCCCTGGACTTTGCCATCCAGTGTTCGCCCGACCACCCTTATGTGAAAGAGCATCCCGAATGGTTTAAGTGGCGCCCCGACGGCACGGTGCAGTATGCCGAAAACCCGCCCAAGAAATACCAGGACGTGCTGCCGGTAAACTTCGAAACCCCTGACTGGCAAAACCTGTGGCGCGAGCTGCGCAGGGTTTTGCTGCACTGGATCAACCAGGGCGTGTTTATCTTCCGGGTCGACAACCCCCATACCAAGGCCTTTGCTTTCTGGGAATGGGTAATTGCCGACATCCACCGGGAGCATCCGCAGGTGATCTTCCTTTCCGAGGCCTTTACCCGCCCCCGCGTGATGGAGCGCCTGGCCAAGATCGGCTTCACCCAGACCTACACTTATTATACCTGGCGCAATACGGGCGAGGAACTGCAGCAGTACATGCAGGAACTTACCCAAACCGAGCTGCGCGAATACTACCGCCCCAATTTCTGGCCCAACACGCCCGACATCAACCCCCAAATCCTGCAGCAGGGCGGCGAGGCGGCCCACATCACGCGCGTGGTGATGGCAGCCACGCTTTCTTCCAACTACGGGCTTTACGGCCCGGTTTATGAGTTCGGCATGGCCACGCCCGTGCCGGGCAAGGAAGAGTACCTGGACTCAGAGAAATACGAGATCAAGCACTGGGACTGGGGCAAGCTCACCAAGATCCGTGAGGTGATCACGCTCATCAACAAAATCCGCAAAGTAAACCCGGCCCTGCAAACAACCTGGAACATACAGTTTGGCGAAACCGATAACCCCCAGCTGCTCTGCTATGCCAAGTGGAGCGATGATTTCCGCAACAAGCTGCTGATGGTCATCAACCTGGACCCGCACCACACGCAGGCCGGCTGGGTGAAAGTGCCGCTCTGGAAGCTGAACATGCCCCTGGGGCAGCAATACCAGATGCACGACCTGCTCACCGAGCGCAAGTTTACCTGGACCGATGAGTGGAACTATGTAGAGCTGCGCCCCCACGAGATGCCGGTGCACGTGTTCCGCATCGAAGAAGCCGCCCCCGGCATGGGCCACGACAATTTAGACGATACCTGGCTACCTGAACACCACACCAACGAATAGAACCCTTATCACCCTACAATTATGGCAGACGACAAAGCCCTGTTAGACGACAACATACATTGGTACAAAGACGCCATCATCTACGAGCTGCACATCAAGGCTTTCAAGGATGGCAATGGCGACGGCATCGGCGACTTTAAGGGCCTGATGCAAAAGCTCGATTACCTGGAAGACCTGGGCGTGACGGCCATCTGGCTGTTGCCCTTCTATCCTTCGCCCCTGCGCGACGATGGCTATGACATTGCCGACTACTTCAGCATCAACCCCTCGTACGGCAACATGCAGGACTTCAAGAACTTTGTGCGCGAGGCCCACCGGCGGGGGCTGAAGGTGATTACCGAGCTGGTCATCAACCACACCTCCGACCAACACCCCTGGTTCCAGCGGGCGCGCCGTGCCAAAAAGGGTTCCAAGTACCGCGACTGGTATGTGTGGAGCGATGACCCGACCAAGTACAAGGACGTGCGCATCATCTTTACCGACTATGAGCCCTCGAACTGGTCCTGGGATCCGGTGGCCCAGCAGTATTACTGGCATCGCTTTTTTGCGCACCAGCCCGATCTGAACTACGACAACCCGGCTGTGCAGAAGGAGGTCTTCCGGGTGCTCGACTACTGGTTCGACCTGGGCGTGGATGGCTTCCGGCTGGATGCGGTGCCTTACCTGTTCGAGCGCGAAGGCACCAATGGCGAAAACCTGCCCGAAACGCACGACTTTCTTAAAAAGCTACGCGCCCACGTCGACAGCAAATACCAAGGCAAGCTCTTGCTGGCCGAGGCCAACATGTGGCCCGAGGATTCGGCTTCTTACTTCGGTAATGGCGATGAGTGCCACATGAACTATCACTTCCCCATCATGCCGCGCCTGTTCATGTCGCTCAAGATGGAAGACCGCTACCCGATCATCGACATCTTTAACCAGACGCCGGCCATCCCCGAAACCTGCCAGTGGGCCATGTTCTTGCGCAACCACGACGAGCTGACGCTGGAGATGGTGACTGACGAGGAGCGCGACTACATGTACAAGGTGTACACCAAAGACCCGCAGGCGCGCATCAACCTGGGCATCCGCCACCGCCTGGCCCCCTTGCTGGGCAACGACCGGGCCAAAATCGAGCTGATGAACGTGCTCTTGTTCTCGCTGCGCGGCACGCCGGTGGTGTACTATGGCGATGAGATCGGGATGGGCGACAACTATTACCTGGGCGACCGGGATGGGGTGCGCACGCCCATGCAGTGGAACGACAACCGCAATGCCGGCTTTTCGGATGCCAACCCCCAAAAGCTCTACCTGCCGGTCATCATCGATCCGGAGTATAAATACGAATCGGTGAACGTGGACACGCAGAACCACAATGCCAACTCGCTGCTCTGGTGGATGCGCCGCATCATCAACATGCGCAAGCATTACAAAGCCTTCGGACGGGGCACGATCCGTTTCCTGTCGCCGGGTAATTCCAAAGTGCTGGCCTTTATCCGCGAGTATGAAGAGGAGACCATTTTGGTGATTGCCAACCTGTCGCGCTTCCCGGAGGCTGTGGAACTGGATCTGCACGAGTACGTGGGCCGCACACCGGTAGAGGTGTTCAGCAAAAACAAGTTCCCGGCCATCAAAGACCGGGAGTACCTGTTTACCCTCAGCGGGCACGGCTATTATTGGATGGAGCTGCGGCCGCAGGAGGTAGCAGCCGTAGACGTGGAAGCGCAGCGCCCTGCCGTTCGGATCGGCGCGCTGACCGGGGAGCTGGACGCCAAAACCCTTAAAGCCCTGGGAGACCGCCTCTTGCCACCGTATGTGCTGCAGCGGCGCTGGTTTGGCGGCAAGGCCCGCACCATCCAGCGCATGCAGGTGGTGCGCAACATGCCCCTGCCTATGGGCAAGCAGGGAGCAAACTTGCTGTTTATCGAAGTGAGCTACAATGAGGGTTTGCCCGAGCTCTACCAGTTGCCTATTGCCTTTGCCAGTGATGAGCAGGAACAAGAGTTGCGCAGCAGCTATGCCAACAGCGTGATTGGGCGGGTGCAGCTCGATGGCAAGGAGGGAATCTTGTACGATGCCCTTTACAGTGAGGAATTCAGGCAGGTGCTCTTACAACTGATTGCCAAGCGCAAAAGGATTCGCATGGATTCGGCCGAACTGGCGGGCTACAGCCACCGCCGCGTAAGTGCAGAAATCAGCAGTGCCGAAGGCCCGCTGACTTCCAAAGTTCTGGGTGCCGAACAAAGCAATACTTCCATCGTCTACGACAACAGCTTCTTCCTGAAGGTATACCGTAAGCTGGATCGCACCCTGAACCCGGATGTGGAGATTGTGCAGCTGCTCACCGAGAAAGTAGGTTTTGAATACGTGCCCCGCTTTTTAGGCGCGCTGGAACAGCAGGAGGAGGGGAAAGCCCCGATAGTGCTGGTGATGCTGCAGGAGTTGGTGCCCAACCAGGGCGATGCCTGGAGCTATATCGGCGATTCGCTCAAGCGGCTCTACGAACGTACCCTTACCCAGGGCGACCGGCTAAAGGTAAAGCCTACCGTGGGCACACTCTCCAGGCCGCTGGGCTTTACCGATATTCCCGAAGAGATACAGCTGCAGTTAGGTGGGGCGCATGTAGAGCGGATTGACCTGCTGGGGCAGCGCACAGCCGAAATGCACCTGGCGCTGGGCTCGGTTAGCGATAACCGCGACTTTACGCCCGAAAGCTTTTCGCTGCACTACCAGCGTTCGCTGTATTCTTCTTTGACTTCTTTGGTGCGGAGCAACTTCGACAGCCTGCAGCAGCACCTGACCAGCCTGCCCGAACAGGTGCGGGGCGAGGCCGAAGAGGTGCTGCAGATGCGCCAGGAAGTGCTCGAACGCATGAAAATGATCTTTGCCCGTAAGATAGATACGCAGAAGATCAGAACGCATGGCGACTACCACCTGGGACAGGTGCTCTTTACCGGCAAGGACTTTTACATCATCGACTTTGAGGGGGAGCCGGCGCGCTCGTTTAGCGAGCGGCGCCTCAAGCGCTCGGCCCTGCGCGATGTGGCCGGCATGATCCGCTCTTTCCACTATGCGGCTTACAGCGCCCTGTTTCATCAGGAGGGCCTCCGCAGAGAGGATGTCGACTACCTGGAGGCCTGGGCCGAGCAGTGGTACCACTATGCCAGCGGCTTTTTTATGCATGCCTACCTGGGCAAGATCATGGGCACAGCGGTGGTGCCGCAAAAAGAGGAAGATTTTGAGATCCTGATGGAAACCTTCCTGCTGGAGAAGGCGATCTATGAACTCGGGTACGAATTAAACAACCGTCCGGATTGGGTGCTGATCCCGATCAGAGGCATCAAATACATCATGAGGAAGTATAAGAATGGCTAAGAAAAAAGAAGGTACAACAGCCGGGACCAAGCAAAAGAAAGCAGCAGGTAAAGCTACCGCCGCAAAAGAACGCACGGCCAAGAAAGGCGCTAAAGCCGGCCAAGAGGCCAAGGCGGAGGAGACCGAGAAACCGGCTGCCAAGCGGGGGCGCAAAAAAGCCGGTGAAATGACAGCCCCTGAAGCGGGCGCTCCCCCAACCACAGCCCAGGCTGGCAAAGAGACGGCTGCACCTGCCAGGCGCGGAAGAAAAAAGAAAACCGAAACCGAGCAGCCCCCTGCCAAACCTGCTGCCAAGCGGGGGCGCCCTTCTAAAAAAGCCACAGCGCAGCCGGCAGCAGGCGCGCAGCCAGTAGCCGAAGATATCGAAGTGTTCCTGATCATGGAGCAGGATTTGGACGACTTGGACAGGCAGATGGCCGAAACGGCAACTGAAGGGCAACCTGAGGTGATGGACAGGCCCTCGCAGGCGGTTTATCCTGCCAGCCGCTTAACCGACTTTGATATTTACCTGTTTAAAGAGGGCAAGCACTTTTCACTCTACGAAAAGCTGGGGTCGCACCCCATGGAGCTGGGCCGGATGCGCGGCACGTATTTTGCCGTGTGGGCGCCCAATGCCGATCAGGTGTCGGTGATGGGTGATTTCAATAGCTGGGACCGGGAAAGCCACCAGTTGTATCTGCGCCAGGACGGATCGGGCATATGGGAAGGCTTTATCCCGGATGTGCAGACGGGCATGCTCTACAAATACCATATCAAGTCGCGCTATCACCTGTATCATGTAGAGAAAAGCGATCCTTTCGCCTTCTGCTGTGAAACGCCCCCACAGACGGCCTCGGTGGTGCACGAGCTGAACTACGAATGGCAAGACCAGCAGTGGGCCGAATACCGCCGCAGTGTGGCCGGGCAGCCCCAGCCTTACAGTGTGTATGAAATGCATGTGGGCTCCTGGCGCCGCAAGCACGAAGACAACAACCGCCCGCTCACTTACCGCGAGCTGGCCGAAGAGCTGCCGCCTTACCTGAAGGAGATGGGCTTTACGCACGTAGAGTTGATGCCGGTGATGCTGCATCCTTTTAAGGGCTCGTGGGGCTACCAGGTCACGGGTTACTTTGCAGCCGACAGCACCTATGGTTCTCCGCATGATTTGATGCACCTGATCGATGTGCTCCACCAGCACGGCGTCGGGGTGATCCTGGACTGGGTGCCTTCGCACTTCCCTTCCGATGAGCACGGGCTGGCTTATTTCGACGGGACCCACCTTTTCGAACATGCCGATCCGCGCAAGGGCTTTCACCCGGACTGGAACAGCTATATTTTCAACTACGGCCGCAACGAGGTACGTTCTTTCCTGATTAGCAATGCCCTGTTCTGGCTGGATAAATACCATGTGGATGGCCTGCGGGTAGATGCCGTCGCTTCCATGCTGTACCTGGACTACAGCCGCCGGGAAGGGGAGTGGATCCCGAATGAGTACGGTGGCCGAGAGAACCTGGAAGCCATTTCTTTCCTCAAGGATTTTAACAGTGCCGTGCACGAACGCTTCCCCGATGCCCTGACTATTGCTGAGGAATCTACCGCCTGGCCGGCAGTAACCGGCGCTGTGGCGCAGGGCGGGCTGGGCTTTAACATGAAGTGGATGATGGGCTGGATGCACGATACGCTGCATTATTTCTCCAAAGACCCTATCTACCGCATGCATCACCAGGGCGAAATCACTTTCAGTTTGATATACGCCTTCAGCGAGCGCTTTATGCTGCCCCTCTCGCACGACGAAGTGGTACATGGCAAAGGCGCGCTGCTGCGTAAGATGCCGGGAGACGAATGGCGCCAGTTTGCCAACCTGCGTGCCCTTTATGCCTACATGTTTGCCCATCCGGGTGCCAAACTGCTGTTTATGGGCAGTGAATTCGGGCAGCCCACCGAATGGAACCATGACCGGAGCCTGGACTGGCATCTGCTGCAATATAGCTTCCATAGCGGCTTGCAACAGACCCTGTGCGATCTGAATCATCTTTACCGACAGGAACCGGCGCTGTATGCGCACAATTTCGCCCCGGCAGGATTTGAGTGGGTGGACCACCAGGATGCCCACAACAGCGTGATCAGCTTTCTGCGCAAGGGCAACCAGCCTGGCGAGGAGCTGCTGGTCGTGTGCAATTTTACGCCGGCCGTGCATGAGCATTACCGCCTGGGCGTACCGCATCCGGGGCAATGGGTGCAGCTTTTTAATACCGACGATGCCCGCTACGGAGGCAGTGGCGTGCACAATACAGAACCCATCGAGGCGATTGCAGAACCGCTGCATGGCCGCAATTACTCGATCATCCTCAAGCTGCCCCCATTGGCCGTGACATATTTTAAATTACGCGTGGGCTAACCCACTTTTATTCCGGCCCGCTTTGCGGTCGGAGACTTGCCTGGAAAGACGCAAGACAAGAAGATCAATGAATTCTGGTCTTGCGTCTTTTGCCTTTTGCACCGGCTTTTATTTGCCCTTGCGCAGCGGGAAGAACTTACGGAGATTACTGCGACGTTGCTGGTTTTCCTGTGCCCTTTCTACCTCCGAAACTGAGCGTACATCCTCTACCGAGTAGAAAGCCTGCGGGTTGTAATCGCGGATAATGTGGAGGACCTTGTCGAGTTTCTTGCGCTTGACGATCATAAACAAGAGGGTTACTTTGCCGTTGGTGCCGTGCGCATCTACCCGGGTGAGGCGATAGCCATGGCCTTTGAGGCGGTTGGTCAGCTCATCGGCCGGTTCGGCAATGATCACGCGCACCACCATCTGGCCGAGTGCCAGCTTCTGCTCTACGCGCAAGCCCAGGAAGTTGCCCGTGGCAAAGCCCCCCGCCCAGGCCAGGTAAGAGGCCACGTTGCTCAAATTTTCCATCACCTGCGTGATGGCTACCAGCCAGATGAGCACTTCCAGGAAACCCAAAACAGGCGCGATCACCTTGTCGCCTTTAGAAATAAAGATGATCCGCAGCGTGCCCAGTGTTACGTCGCAGATGCGCGCCAGAAAGATAAGCAGCGGGATAATAATCCATTCAACGATGTCGGGATGTATGCCCTCAAATAAATCCATTTGTGCTGAGTTGTACTGTTTAACTGTCCGGAGTTCGAAGCCCTGTGCCTTTAGCTGCCTTCACTTCGGCGCGCATTTTGGGCAGGGCATCGGGGTAGTGCTGCTGTATAAACCCGATAAGTTTTTCACGTACCAAACAGCGCAGGTCCCAGGCCAGGGCCGAGTTATTGGCGCTTACCAGGGCCCGTAGCTCCAGGCTACGCTCTTTAGCGTCGGTTACCTGCAGCACCGATACCTTCTTATCCCACAGCGTGGTGCCGGCCAGAATGCGGGTAAACTCCTGGCGCAGGGCTTCTATCGGGATGGTATAGTCGGTATAGAGGTAAACAGTTGCCAGAATGTGGGAGCCGGTACGGGTCCAGTTCTGAAAGGGCTTTTCGATAAAATAGTTGAGTGGCAGGATCAGACGGCGGTCGTCCCAAAGCCTGAGCACCACATAGGTAAGCGTAATCTCCTCTACACGGCCAAATTCATTTTCCACCACCAGCACATCGTCCAGGCGGATGGGCTGCGTAAAAGCCAGCTGCAGCCCGGCCAGCAGGTTGGCAATGGAGCGCTGGGCGGCAAAACCAATCACCACACCGGCCACGCCGGCAGAGGTCAACAGGCCCGTACCCAGCTTGCGCACGGCCTCAAAGCTGAGCAGGACGAGCGAGACGGCAATAAAGAGAATAAAGGCGACAGTGACTTTTCGAAGAAACTGCAGCTGGGTGTAGAGCTTGCGTTCCCGGTAATTGTCGGGCTTTTCGATGTGGTATTTGTGGCGCACAAGGTCGCGGGCTACTTCTGTTAGCTTGATCAGGATCCAGGCAAATACGGTGATGTTGAGGATCTCGATCAGGCGCCGCAGCACCAGGCGTTGCTCCGGAGTGAAGGGGGCAACAGGCAGGGCCATCGACACGAGCAGCAGCGGGATGAAGAGCGTCATCGGCTGGCTCAGGTGCTCGGTAAGCGAGCGCACCAGCAAGGGGTTTTCCCGGCGGTTATAAAAGTTGAGGAGCTTGAAGAGGATTAATTTGGCGATAAGCCCAACAAGGATGACAAAGGCAAAAACCAGCAGCCCGAATGCCAGATCGTCGAGCGGGTGCACATACTCAAGAATTTCTTTCATCAGATGCAAGACAAGAAAGTGCTGGGGCTGACGGCAAGGCAACCTGCTGCTATTAGGGTACTACCCGAGAGGGGAGTGGGTTGTGGGAAATATTTGATAGGTAATTGGAATAAACCAGGTAT
>Ga0256852_1000037_pt1 | contig 20317 bp, 15 predicted proteins | sample BONnt5_FD_181169 | JGI IMG/M metagenome (GOLD analysis project Ga0256852, IMG submission 181169) | Terrestrial sediment cell enrichment communities from Utah, United States - BONCAT_SYTO_Terrestrial_sediment - 5 | ecosystem: Environmental > Terrestrial > Deep subsurface > Rock core/Sediment...
ATGCTTTGGAAGAGCTCTTGGGCGATGCCAAAATAGAACACGTCGTATCTGTCTGACAGTTGGGGCTGGCTTATAACTTTTCCTGCCGCCCCATGTTTTTCATACAACCGTAACTTAACATCAATGGCAGAAAAAAATAATAAAGGCAACTTTAACAAGAAGAAAAAGCCGATGATCCCCAACACCCCGCCACGCCCTACCATGCAGCTGTGGATGCTGGCCGTGTTGATTCTGCTTATCTTCGGGTTGACCTATCTCAACAAAAGCAATTATTCGATCGAAACCACCCAACAGGAATTTGAAGAAATGCTCCTCAGCGGTGATGTCAAGCGCCTCACCCTTGTCAACAACAAAACCGTGGAAGTCTTCTTGAAAGAGGAAGCCCTGCAAAATGACAAATACAAGGCCGAACTCGACAATAGGGGCTCCTTAAGCATGGGGGCCCAAGGTCCGCATTATCATTTCCAGGTCATCTCGGCCGAGACCTTTAAGGAAGACCTCGACGAGTTGCAGGCCAATATTCCGCGCGAACAGCGGGTGCCTATCATCCCGGAAACGCGCACAGGCTTTGCCGATTTCTTCCTGCAGTGGGGCTTTTTGATCCTGTTGCTGTTTGGTTTCTGGTTCCTGATGCGCCGCATGACAGCCGGGGGCACCGGTGGCCAGATCTTCAACATCGGCAAGTCCAAAGCCGCGCTCTTCGATGCCGAAAACAAGGTAAAGATCACCTTCAAGGATGTGGCCGGCCTGGAAGAGGCCAAAGAGGAAGTGCAGGAGATCGTAGAGTTCCTGAAAAACCCTTCTAAGTTCACCATTCTGGGCGGTAAAATCCCGAAAGGCGCTTTGCTGGTAGGCCCTCCGGGCACGGGTAAAACCCTTTTGGCCAAAGCCGTAGCCGGCGAGGCCGACGTACCGTTCTTCTCGCTGTCGGGCTCCGACTTTGTCGAAATGTTTGTGGGCGTGGGTGCTGCCCGCGTGCGCGACCTCTTTAAACAGGCCAAAGCCAAGGCTCCTTGCATTATCTTTATCGACGAGATCGATGCCATCGGCCGTCACCGCAGCCGCGGCACGACACCGGGCGGCAACGACGAGCGCGAAAACACGCTCAACTCGCTATTGGTAGAGATGGACGGCTTCGCTACTGACTCAGGTGTGATCATTCTGGCGGCTACCAACCGCCCCGACACGCTCGACTCTGCGCTGCTGCGCCCGGGCCGCTTCGACCGCCAGATCAGCATCGACAAACCCGATATCGTGGGCCGTACCGAGATTTTCAAAGTGCACCTCAAGCCGCTCACGCTCGCTCCGGATGTGGACGCCAAGAAACTGGCAGCCCAGACTCCCGGCTTTGCCGGTGCCGAGATTGCCAACGTGTGTAACGAAGCAGCCCTGATTGCCGCCCGCCGCAACAAAAAAGCCGTGGACCAGCAGGACTTCAACGACGCCGTGGACCGTGTGATCGGCGGTTTGGAGAAGAAAAACAAAATCATTTCTCCGGAAGAGAAAAAGATTGTGGCTTACCACGAGGCAGGCCACGCCATTGCCGGCTGGTTCCTTGAGCATGCCGATCCGTTGGTGAAAGTAAGCATTGTGCCGCGTGGCGTGGCTGCGCTGGGCTATGCCCAGTACCTGCCCAAAGAGCAGTTCCTTTACACCACCGAACAGCTCATCGACGAGATGTGCATGGCCCTGGGCGGTCGTGCCGCCGAAGAGCTCGTGTTTGGCAAAATCTCGACCGGCGCATTGAGCGATCTGGAGCGTATCACCAAAATGGCCTATAGCATTGTCACCATGTACGGCATGAACGCGAAAATCGGAAATGTGTCGTTCTACGACTCCAAACAAAGCTCCGATTACGCTTTCAGCAAGCCTTACTCTGAGGCCACAGCCGAAACGATCGACCAGGAAGTGCGCCAGATCATCCAATCGGCTTACGAGCGGACCAAGGCCCTGCTGCAAGACAAGGCGCGTGAGCTGGAAATCGTGGCCCAGGAGCTGCTCGAAAAAGAGATTCTCTTTCAAAGCGACCTGGAAAGGCTTGTGGGCAAGCGTCCTTTTGATGCCCTGACTACTTATCAGGCCCATACGGCCGGTACCGACCGTAGCCAGACCAAGAGCGAGGTGGAGCAAAAGCATCCGCAGGAGCGTGGCCTGGCAGAGCATGCCGAACAAGAAGAGGATAGCCTGCCGGGCACCCCGGTCGGTAATGGCAGTGCCACCGAAAAAGACAACATCAATTCGAGAACAGCTTGATCCAACAGGCATGTACGAAGCAAAATCTAAGGAAATCATATTAAGAAGAATCAGAGAGGCGCTGGCTAAGTCGGCGCCTTTTCTGCCTCCTACCCCCGACTTTACCTCGCCCCTGCACCAGGTAGTGCCTACAGAGGACATGTCGGTGGTGTTTGCCCAAAACTTTATCAGCAATGCAGGTGTGTTTATCTATTGCGAGCACGAGGAGGACTTCTTTGACCAGCTCTACGTCTACAAAAAAGAGCAAAACCTGCAGCACCTGTATGTGTGGGAGCCCAACCTGCAGCATGCCCTTCACCAGGCAGGCATCGACTTTAAAGCCGACCAGGAAACCTTTACCCGCGATGCCGAGGCAGGTCTTACCACCTGCGAAGCGCTGATTACACGCACGGGCAGCATCCTGGTAAGCTCGGCCAGGGCGGGCGGCCGCCGGCTGGGCATCTTCCCGGCTACCCACCTGGTGGTGGCCAAGGCCAGCCAACTCGTGCCCGACATCAAAGACGCACTCGAGCTGATGCGCAACAAGTATCCACATAATTTCCCGTCCATGCTGTCGGTGGTCAGCGGCCCGAGCCGCACGGCCGATATTGAAAAAACTTTGGTGATGGGGGCCCACGGGCCAAAACAGCTACTCCTTTTCCTTATCGATGACCTTCCGCATTAACAAGCTCGAGCCAGGCCGGAAAGTATACTTCGCCTCCGACTTTCACCTGGGCGTGCCCGACGCGGCCGGCAGCAAAGCCCGCGAAAAAAAGATTGTCCGTTGGCTGGAGATGGCCCGCCACGATGCGGCAGCCATTCTCTTGCTGGGCGACATCTTCGACTTCTGGTTTGAGTACAAACACGCCATCCCCAAGGGCTTTGTGCGCCTGCAGGGCAAGCTGGCCGAGCTCACCGATGCCGGCATTCCGGTACTTTTTTTCACAGGCAACCACGACATGTGGATGTTCGACTACTTCCCCAACGAGCTCAACATCCCCATCCTGCGCCACCCTATTTCCACCAGCATCAATGGCCACAGCTTTTATGTGGGCCATGGCGACGGCCTGGGTCCCGGCGACCATACCTACAAAGTGCTCAAGCGGGTGTTCAACAACAAGGCCTGCCAGTGGCTCTTTGCCCGCATCCACCCCAACACCGGCATCGGCGTGGCCAATCTCTGGTCGCGCAGAAGCCGTATCAGCAACATCAAAAAAGATGAAGCTTTCCTGGGCGAGGACGAATGGCTGGTGCAGTATTGCAAGCAAGTAGAGGAGAAACAGCACCACGACTTCTACGTGTTCGGCCATCGGCACCTGCCCCTCGACCTGCCTATCGGCCGGCAGAGCCGTTACCTGAACCTGGGCGAATGGGTCAATTACTGTACTTACGCCGTGTACGACGGCTCGCAACTAAGGCTGAAAACTTTTGAAGGCTAAGTCCTCCATCTGCCTGCTTTGCCTGGCGCTGCTGTGGGCGCCCGTGCTATTGCGTGCCCAGCAGGTGTCACCAACAGTGCCATGGCAGTATCAGCAAAGCTTTGCCGTCGGTTCGCCAACGGCCATCTCTCAGGACCGCAACGGGCAGGTGTACTTTTTAGACCGCAACCACAACCTGGTCCGGCTCGATTCCCTGGGCCGGCCACTGGGCACTTTCTCGCCACCCCAACGCGGCCGCATTGCCGCAGTGGACGCAACGAACCCCATGAAAGTGCTCCTTTTTTATGATGACAGGCAAGCCTTGCTCCTACTCGATCGTTTCCTGCGGCCCATCACCCATCTCAGTCTGCTGGATCTTGATTTTGAAGGCACCGCCAAAGTGGCCGCACTGGCTGCAGACAATGGCTTCTGGATTTTTGACGAGACAGCCCTGACGCTGCATAAGCTCGACCTGCAATTGCGCCAAACGACCATCTCTACGCCCCTAAATCTGATACTTGACCGCGAACGCTTTGATGTGCGCCAACTAAGTGAGTACCAGAACATGGTGTACCTGCTGGATTATAACAGCGGCATTTATGCGTTCGACCACCTGGGCAATTACAAGCAAAAGCTGCCTTTTACAGGATTGCATCAGGTAGGATTTCGTGGCAACGAGCTATACTTTGTACAAGAGGGCAGCCTGCATTTTGTAAACCTTTACACCCTGCAAAAACGCAGCATCGTTCTGCCCACGCCAAATCCCTACGTGGCAGCACTTGCCGGTCAGGGGCATTACTTCCTCTTCACTCGGCAACAGGCCGATCTCTACAGCCGGCCATGAACTTATTTTGCTCCTGAAAATAGTTTCAGCCCGATTACCCCGGCAATGATAAGGGCAATGCAGAAAATACGCATCGCGTCGCGCGGCTCGTTGAGGAATACGATGCCCAAAATAGCCGTGCCTGCGGCACCGATTCCCGTCCAGATGGCATAAGCCGTACCCAGGGGCAGGTGCTTCATGGCCTGCGACAAGAGCACAAAGCTCAGTATCATCACAAAAACCGTTACCACGCTTACACCCAATTTGGTAAAGCCTTCGCTGTACTTCAACCCAAAGGCCCAGCCTATTTCGCACAGGCCGGCCAACAGCAGGTAAATCCAGGCAATATTCATCTTGTTAAACCCTAAGTTGCCGGCAAAGATACGCAATAACGGTGGCAAACCTGGCGAAAAAGCCTGCTCTCGCTCTCTTCCATCAGCAACACGCCACGGCCATGAGGCAATCCAACGGTCCATGGCCGCAGGCGATCCGTAACCCATTGCGCCCTAAGCAGAAAGCGGCAGCAGCATCTCGTATTGGCTGATCACCGCTTTAAAGTGGCGGCGCTGCAGGAAAGAGATCAGCTCGCTTGCCGCCGTATCCACATTGATGAGCATCAGCCAGGGTGCCACCGTCAAACGCACCGCCTCCTGCAACAGGGCAGAGCCCACGCCCATGCTCCGCTTACTTTTATCGACGGCAAACTGCGCAATAGCCCCATTCTGAGGAAAGAAACAGAGATAACCTACCAGACCGTGCTGTTGGTCATGGGCCTCAAGGGTGACTTTCGTGTCCGGGCTGTTTACCAGGGCGGCCGTATGGTTCTGCCAAGTAGGCGTTACATCCCAGAAGTGGCGGTATAGCTTCCAGCTGGGTTTGGCGGCAGGTACAATGCGGATGCTTTCGGGCAGCGCCCCTGCCCTGAGCAACAACTCTTCTTTCGGCGTTCGGAAGCTCTCCAAGGTACGCGTCATCTCAAAGCCCACCTGTTTGTAGGTCTTCACGGCCGGTGCATTTCCTTTTATCACTTCCAGCAGGCACTGCTCTAAGCCACTTTCCTGTAGCTTTGGAAACATAAAAGCATACAGGCGGCGGGTAAGGCTGTGCCCCCGGTATTGGGGCACCACCCCGGCGCCGGCATTGTAGGCCGTGGGCCTGCCCTGCCACTCACCCAGCCCGGTTAAGATAAAGCCGGCCATCTCCTCCCCCACATAGGCGGCAGCACAAAAAGAGGCATTGACACCTTCGCGTTTGATCTTGGCCTGAAACTGCGCCCAATCCAGTTGTATGGGCACCAGGTAATCGGCAAAAGCTTTCAGGAAAGTTTCGTGCAGCGCAGGCAGGTCTTTTTCGGAGAGAAAAGTAAATCGGAATTCTTTCATAGGATCATGCTTCTAGGCGCAAATACTTGCTTATACGTAAGGCTCCACAGCAGCACTTTCCCAAGCCCGCGCAACTTATGCCTCCTGTAGCCTTTTGCCAAAGTAAGTCAAGCCTACCCCGGCACCCAGCACCAAGCCCAGCGTGGCAGCAACTTTTACTCCCCGAGCAGCATCCACCAACCAGTAGACGGCCAGCATAGCCGACAGATTCAACGACAGCCAGAACCAAGGATAGTAATTAAGCTGCGTTACCTGTTTGTATTCCTTCAGCACATACCCTGAATAGCCCATGTACATGAGCGCGGCAAAGGTGGTGAAGGCCGCCGCCTCTACGCCATAATTCGGAATGAGCAGCAGGTTGAGCAACAAGTTGCCTACACCGGCCACTGTCGATACCTTCCACATCACGCGGGTATGTTCCTGGTATACCAACTGATTCACAGCACCCAGGTACATGGGCCTGTAATTATACCCCATCAGGATGATGATAGCCAGCGGATAAGCCGCCTGCAGGGCTTCATTTTTGATCAGCAATGCAAACAGCTCCTTCATCCACAAGCTCAGCAGGCAGGTTACCCCCAGGAAGAGTACTTGCAGCAGGAAAGTCATGTTGCGGGCTTTCAGGGCGGCCTCCCTGTCTGTGGCCTGGGCATAGAAACGCATGTAGTACGGAGCAGCCGCCTGCACGATGGCATGGGAGGCGGTCATGAAGTAGATCCCAAAACTGGAGGCGATGTTGTAGAAGCCGATGCGCGGCACAGCCACCCGCAACAGGTCCATGATCAGCTTATCGGAGGCGTCGAGCAAGAAAAAGGAGAAATGATGGGGCACCATGGGCAGCGAAATCTTCAACCAGGCCCTGATCCTGGACCACTTAAAGTTAAAGATCGGCCACATGCGCTCACGCCCATACAAGATGTAGCCATACAACACAAACCCGATCGTGTTGCCGATAAAATTGGCATAAAACCAGCCCATGTAGCCCATGCGCAGGAAGGCAATGGTATAAATGTTAAGGGCCACCACCACGCCTCCCATCACAAAAGACCTGAGCGCGACAGGCAGGGGCCGCTGGGCCATCTGCAGAAAATAACCTGCCGCCAGCTCGGTACCGGAAAACAGCAACACAGGCAATATGTTGAGCATGATCAGCTCCCAGCGATGCGCGACGGCCACAGCCGGTACAGCCCAGTAGAGCACCAGGGCCATCACCACTCCAAAAGCCACCGACCACAGCGTAAGAAAGCCCTGCACCTGGCGCCATACCCATCTGTAGCGCACCGGGTGGCGCGCAAAGCTGTTGACCAGCACGACCGAAAGCCCCAGCGAATGCACCATGTTCAGCGCGGCCACATAAGCCGTCACCACACCGGCCACCCCGTAATCGGTGGTGGTCAGGTAGCGGGTAATGAGCGGCAAAGAAAGCACCCCGGCCATGCGCGGCACCTGCGCGGCCAGCCCATAAATGGCAGCATGAGAGAGTAGCTTCCGCAGCATCGGATAGATGGTTGATGGCTAAATGGCTGAAATGGCGCCCAAAGGGGTATCGTGTGTCGACCAACTGCTGCTGCTCAAACAACGGCCTGACTTCGCATCAAACCCCTGTTGTTTTCCCTGCACGATCAACTCCTAAAATAGAGAAGAAACCCATACAAAACACGCCACACAAAAAACGACATACAAAATTTAGTTAAGCGCTGCACCAAAAGCACGTGCCGGTTGTTGCCCATACGTTGTACTTTTTCAGGCCGTCAAGCAAAAGCCTAAAAAATTAGTATATTTGTTAATTATCAAATTCAGAAAACAAGAATTAGCGCAGGCTTAGGTTTATGTGGCTGCAAGCAAAAGCGGTTTAAAGCGTTAAACATGAAAAGGTAAACGAGCCATCAAGAAGGCTCGGAACCTGATCTTCGGCGCTCCGCACCCGTGTAACAGCACAAAGACAAAGGCCGGACACGCGCTGACCCTGGCTATATAAAAGGAGATAAAACTGTGGGATGTAATTCATGTTCTAGTGGCGGATGCAGCACCAAGGTAGGTGGCTGCAAAAGCAACGGCGGATGCAGCACCGGAGGCTGCAACCGTTTAAACGTATTCGACTGGCTCAGCGACATGGAGCTGCCAACCTCCTTCGAGGAGTTCGATATTATAGAGGTACGCTTTAAAGGAGGACGTAAGGACTTCTTCCGCAACATAAACCGACTGGACCTGACCACCGGCGATCCCGTGGTGGTAGATGTACCCAACGGTCATCATATTGGCTTTGTTTCCCTCAAAGGCGAACTGGTGCGCCTGCAAATGCTCAAAAAGAAGGTCGATAACAACGAGGAGATCCGCAGCATTTACCGCATCGCCAATGAGCGCGACCTGGAAAAATTTCAGGAAGTGCGTGACCAGGAAAGCAAAACCATGTACCGCAGCCGCGAGATTTGCCAGCAGCTGGGCCTGCGCATGAAGCTGTCGGATGTGGAGTACCAGGCCGATAAATCCAAGGCTACCTTCTTCTACTCGGCCGACGACCGGGTAGACTTCCGCGAGCTCATCAAAAAGCTGGCCGAGGAGTTTAAAGTCCGCATCGAGATGCGCCAGATCAGCCTGCGCCACGAGGCCGGCCGCCTGGGCGGTATCGGTTCCTGCGGCCGCGAACTCTGCTGTTCTACCTGGCTCACCGACTTCAAGAGCGTTTCCACCACCGCGGCGCGTTACCAGAACCTGTCGCTCAACCCCAGCAAGCTTTCCGGGCAATGCGGCCGCCTCAAGTGCTGCCTCAACTACGAGCTGGAAACCTATATGGAAGCCCTCAAGGACATTCCTACCGTAAACCGCCCGCTGCAAACACAACAAGGGGATGCCATCTTGCAGAAAACCGACATTTTCAAAAAGATGATGTGGTTTGGCTACAAGGGCGACAACAACTGGTATGCCGTGCCGGTAGCCCGGGTGCAGGAAATCCTCGAGCAGAATGCCAAAGGCATTGCCGTAGAAGCCCTGCTGCCCCAAGCACAGGAAGAACCCAAGCAAAATGAGTTTGTAGCCCAGGTAGAGGGCAGCCTTGAGCGCCTGGACGATAAATTCAAGAGCAAAAAGAAGAAAAAGAAAAAGAAGAAAAAGAACCCTGCCGCTACAGCCGAACAGGAAAAAACCGAGGCTACCCCTCCGTTAAAGAAGGAGCGCCCGGAAAAGGCGCCCGAACAGCAACAGGCAGAGCAGGAGCAGAGATCTCGCCGGCAGCGCCCTCCCCGCAACAAGAACCGAAACAGAGAGGAAGGCCAGGAGGCGAGCCAGGCACGCGCACCCCGGGAGCAACGCGAAAGCAAAGAGCCCAGGGGCGAAAAAGCAACACGCGAGCAGCGTGCACCCAGACCTGAACGGCCGGAAGCCAAAGCGGCCACTCCTGTAGCAGGAGCAGAAGGCGAGGCAAAGCCAAAGAAACAGCGTTCGCGCAAGCCTTTCAGAGGCAAAAAGCCCGATCAGGCAAACAAACCGCCACGTACCGATGCATAAAAGGATAATGCTGGGGGCAGCCGTGCTGCTGTTGCTCTCTACAGGCTGCGATCCGGCCCGTGTTTATGAACAGAACGTAGACCTGCCGGACAAAAGCTGGACAATTGACAATGCGCCTGTATTTACGTTTCAGATTCAGGATACCACGCAGGCTTACGATCTGCTTTTTAATGTGCGCTATAACCTGCAGTACGATTATTACAACCTCTATGTCCGCCACCAGCTTACCGGCCCGGACGGAGAAGTAATTTCATCTGCCCTGCACGAATTGCTGCTGCTCGATCCCAAAACCGGTAAGCCCCTGGGCAAAGGTTCCAGCGATATTTACGATCTGCAGGCACTGGCGCTTGATGCGGTCAAGTTCCCCAAGCCGGGTACTTACAAGCTTAAGCTTACCCAGTACATGCGCCGCGACCCGCTGCCCAATATCATGGCTGTAGGCCTGCGCGTTGCCCAAAACCAGTAACTGCAGTAATCCATCTTATTTACAAAGCCCCTGGCCTCCGATGCAGGCCAGGGGCTTTTTGGTGCACTCTCTTACCGGCCTGTCGGCCGGGCGGCATAACACAAGAGGCAACAAAACAACTGCCGGCTTAGTATGAATAGCACAAGCAGCAAAGCACCTACCATTTGTCTCCTCTTGACCTATATGAAAACAACTCTCCTGATATTAGGGGTACTCCTTACCCTTTTCTCCTTTCTGCCACTTATCCGCACGCCACACTGGTGGATCAGAATACTTGACTTTCCGCGCCTGCACATCACCGTTCTTCTCTCCGCTATCCTGCTGGTATTTGTCTGGCTCTATGGCCTGCAAGGCCCTGTCGAGATGATCATGATCAGCCTGTGGGGAGCAGCCATTTTAAACGAAATGCGGTATGTTTTCCACTTCACGCCCCTGGTAAAACCCGAAGCATTGCGTAGCGAGCAGCCCACACCACAGAACGCCTTCTCTCTGATGATTGCCAATGTGCGCATGGTCAACCAAGAGTACCGGCAGTTTCTCCGGCTGGTCTTGCAGGAAAACCCCGATCTGTTGCTCATGAACGAGCCCAATGCAGCCTGGTACGCGCACGTGCGCCCTGAGCTGGAAAAGCGCTATCCTTATACCATTCAGAAGCCGCTCGAAAACACTTACGGCATGCTGCTGTGGAGCAAGTTCGCCCTGCACGAGAGCCAGATAAGGTATTTGGTAGAGGAAGACGTGCCTTCGTTTTACACCGTAGTCGAGCTGCCCGGCGGCAAAAAGTTCGACCTCTTTACCGTACACCCCCGTCCGCCCCGCCTGATGCAGGACACCGAAACGCGCGAGGCAGAGCTTTTACTGGTGGCAAAACAGGCCAAAAAAACACCCTATGCCAGCGTGGTGGCCGGCGACCTGAACGATGTGGCCTGGTCTACCACCACAAAGCTCTTCAAGAAGATAAGCGGTATGATAGACCCGCGGGTGGGGCGTGGCTTTTACAACACCTACAATGCCCATATCCCCCTATTCCGCTACCCCCTCGACCACGTTTTTTACGCCCCTGACTTCAGGCTGCTCAACCTGAAACGGCTGCCCAAGTTTGGCTCCGACCACTTCCCCATTGTTATCCGGCTCAACTATGAACCCCAGCACCAAGTCCGGCAGGAACAGCCGAAAGCCCAGCCCGAAGAGAAAAGAGCAGCCAATGAAATGATACAGGAGGGCCTGGAAAAGGGGCGGGCACACAGCAATGTGCAGGAACTGAACGACAAATAAAAAACCCGCTCAGGTCATGCTGAGCGGGTCAAAATAGATGAATGAAGCCTTACGGCCCTATATGTAGCTAACTTAGATTTTCTCTACGTTAATTGCATTCAATCCTTTTTTGCCATCCTTCACCTCGAAAGACACACGGTCATTCTCACGGATTTCGTGGATCAAGCCTGTCTGATGCACGAAGATGTCTTGGTTTGTGTCATCAGCTACAATGAAGCCGAAACCTTTGGAAACGTTGAAGAACTTTACTTTACCTGTTTTCATTACAATGAATTTTATTAATGCGGCAAAGTTAAGGATAACTTTGGATTATATAGTATTTATTTTCTTGCTTTCCCTGATTGCTGTTTTCTCTTGCTGCCCGGTAAGCCCGGCGCTTACCTGTGGGCCAGGCTTTTGCGCTGGTTGCAGCGCTCTTGCGCACCTAGCAAAACCTGCAAACACTTGTCCGGCACTCCGGGCTCCAGCACAGTAAAACAATGCTCTTTCTTCCACCTGTCTCTTGCCGGGGCATGTGCTCTCTTGTCTTGCTTTTGCCCTCTTTTATTCCACCCTGCTACACGCCCTGGAAATAAACCCTGCCTCGTGTGGTTCGTATAGCTAAAGCGTTCTGTTACAGCAAAAAAGCAAACCCATCACCAAATGTTTGTGTGTAACAGCAACTAAAACCAAAGCTACATCTGCTGCCTGTGCAGCCGGTTGTAGCACCCGCAACAAACTTAATTTTAAACTATTAACGAAGGAGATCAGAACTATGAAAGACGAAGAGAAAAACCAAAACGCGGGCCAATCGGATAACAGCTCGAGCAGTTCATCCAGCAGCCCGACATCCTCCTCATCAGGGAATACAGCAAGCGGTAGCAGCACAAGCAGTGGAAGCGCCACAGAAAGTAGCAGCAAATCAGATAACGACAACAACACAACTACTGGCAGCAGCTCCAGTTCCCCATCCGGATCCACTGCTTCTTCTAGCAAGGGCAGCAGCGGAAAATCATCGTCCGCTACCGGCGCTACCGCCAAATCATCTTCTACCAAAGCCAAGTCCGGCACTTCTTCTAAAAAAGAAGGCAAAACCTCCGACACCAAATCAGCTGGTTCATCCACCAGCTCCAACCAGTCATCCGACAGATCCGGTAGCAGCGGCCGCGACCAGCTTGCTGACTACGGCAACTATGGTTCTATGTCGGGTAGCTCTGGGCAGGGCGACAGCCAGAACTATGGCGGGCAGGGCCAGCAGAGCGGCTACGGTTCGCAGGGCGGCTATGGCTATGGGTCGCAGCACGGCAACTACGGCGGACAGAGCGGCTATGGCTACCAGGGCGACTACGGTTCCTCGCAACAGGGCGGCGGCATGAACCAGGGCCGCGGCATGCAGAGCGGCTACGGCTCACAGGGCATGGGCACCGGCGACTATGGCTCCAACCAAGACATGGGTCATCAAGGTGGCCAGGGAAGCTGGGGCGGCTCCAGCCGAAACATGGGTGACCAGGGATCTGGCCAGAGCGGCTGGGGGAGCTCTTCCCAAGGCATGATGGGTGGCGGTGGCTACGGTTCTTCACAAGGAATGAGCGGCGGCTACGGTTCCCAAGGCATGAGCGGTGGTGGCTATGGCTCCTCTCAGGGCATGAGTGGCGGTTATGGTGGCCAGAGCTCTGGCCAAAGTGGCTGGGGTGGTGGTTCTGGTCAAAACATGGGCAGCGGCTACGGTTCTCAGGGCGGCTTTAACTACGGCAACCAGGGCGGTATGGAAGGAAACCGCGTGCGCAACCAGGACCAGGACTATGGCACTTCCAGAGGTGGCATGCAAGGTGGTCTGCAGGATAGAGAAGGTGATAACCAGGGCGGCTATAGCTTTGGCGGCTCACAGGGAGCCTTCGGCATGCAGGGCAGCTCTTCAGGTCAGGGTGGCTATGGAAGCTACGACAGCGGACGAGGCGGCTACGCACAGGGTGGTGGCTATACCAGCAGCCGTCAGGGCTCACAAGGCGGCTATGGCTCACAGGGCCAGGGCGATAGTGATTCCTGGGGATCTTCTCAGCGCGGACACAGCGGCCAGGGCAGCGGCTACGGTGCCCAAAGCAGTTCCGGCTATGGGCAGGGTGGCTACCAGCAACGCTATGGACAAGGCGACTACGGCTCACGGGGAGACCAAAGCCAGGGTGGCTATGGCGGAGGCATGAGCAGTGGCCAGCAGGGCTATGGCTCCAGCATGACAGGCTCCGGTGCTACCAGAACAGGCATGCAGGGCGGCTACGGCGACAACGACCGCTACGGCTCTATGGGCTATGGCTCATCGCGCGGCATGGGCGAGTACGACCGAGATGACCGGGGCTCTTCGAGAGGTTACGGCTCGCAAAGCTCCATGCAGGGTGGCTATGGCAGCCAGGGCGGCTATGGCTCCAGAGGAGGCTCCTACAATGATGAGTACCGTTCGGCACGCTACGGCTCGCAAGGCAGCGACTACGGCCAGGGAGGCTACGAGAGCAGATACGGCTCGGGCCGTGATCGCGACCAGGGAGGCTATGGTAACAGCAACAGAAGCCAAGGCATGAGCGGTGGCTATGGTTACAGCTCAGGTGGCTACCAGGAGGGCGGTTATGGCCAGGGAGGCCGTGGCGGTGACCAGAGCCGTTTTGGCTCTATGGACAGCAGCACTTCTTAATACAGCGATAACCGTGGTTCCAGTTCGCGCGAGAATTTCCGCAGCGGCTCTGGCGGTTCATCGCAAGGCGGCTCTTCCGACTCGGACCACGATGAAGGAGCTTACCGCAGTCGTCGCAGCGATCGCTACCGCGATTTAAGCTAAATAGCATACAGGATGCGAACACAGCAAAAAGCCACTCCGGTAATGGGGTGGCTTTTTGAGTTGCAGGCTATGTCTTGCAGTCAGCCTCTCTCCTATAAAATCAAACAAAGCATTCTTTATAGTCCTGCACAAACTCACGGAAGCTATGGGGTGCCCGGCCAGTTACTCCTTGCATGGTATCGTATACTTTGTTCGAATAGCCTTTCCTGTATAGCCCATATAGTTCCAGCAGGGCATCGGCCATCCACTCCGGCGTATGTTGCGCCAGCATGGCTTCTCTGGCAACTGCATCAGGTATGTCCACAAACTCAACTTGCTTACCCAATACTTCACTAAAAATAGCTGCCACCTGCTGGTTCGAGAGCGCCTCAGGGCCTGTCAGTTCATACACTTTGCCTTCATGGCCTGTGCCGGTCAGGGCTGCTACGCCTGCTGCCGCAATATCGCGCACATCGATGTAGGCGATTTTCCCCTCGCCTGTAGGCTGATAAAATTTGCCTTCGTTTTTGATGCTCTCGGCATTGTAGTGCACCAGGTTCTGCATAAAGGAGGAGGGCCGCAGCAGGGTATAAGGCACCCCGCTCTTTTCAATATACTGCTCTATCCGGCGATGCCAGCGGCCCAGCTGTATACCCGGCTGGGCATGCGCCCCCATGGCCGATAGTTTCACAATGTGCTTTACACCGGCTCTTCGGGCTGCATCTACGAGCGTGGTAGCCATTTCTACTTGGTTTTCTGTGAAAGGAGTGATCAGGAACAGCTTGTCGACGTGCGTGAAGGCTGCCAGCAAAGAGTCCTGCTCATCAAACTCCATTTCCACAATTTCCACCCCCGGCAGGCGCTTCAGGTTCTCGCCCTTGATCACCGAATGCACCCCGGCGCGTATCCGCACGTCCTCGTTCAGCATCGACAGCTGCTTTACGACCTCTTTGCCAACCGTGCCGGTGGCCCCTGTTATCAGTATGGTTGTATGCATAAGTTTCTCTTCTTGATGTTGGTACTTCTACTACGGGAATAACACTGCATGAGTAGTGCCGCTAGCTTCGCTAATTTGGATGCTGCTTAATCTGCTGCTCTCTCTTTCCGGGTAATCGTGACCGTGTACATCTTGCCGCCTTCGTTTGTGATAAGCAGTTGCTGCGGCGACAGGTAAGTAATCGCTTCGGCTTGGCCGGTTGTACCCACAGGCAGGCAATACCGCTTTCCCTCCAGGCTGATACGCCCGCCCGCAGTATCGAACAGGTACAGTTTGCCATAACCCAGCAGGGCGAACTGCTTTCCGTCCGGAGAGCGGGCTGCCGCCGTAATCATCGCCTGTAGGGGCAATTGCGCTTGCAGGCTTGCCTGATAGTGGCCCGGCCGGGCCGGTAGCGTATAAAGCTTTAGCTGCTTGTTGCGCCCCCGGCTTTTGTTAAAAAGATAGAGTGAATCCTGGTACTGGAAAAAGGCTTCCAGGTCGTAAAGCAGGTTTCCTTTTTTAGGAGGGAAAGCCTGCTGGTCTTCCAGTGAAAAATGGATTGTATCGGTCAGGGCAGCTCTGTGCTTAGCAAGCCTGTAGATGCGCAGGTCGCGGCGCCGGTTCAGGTTGTTGCCAAAATCGCCGATGTACAGGTACTCTGCGTCCTCGGCCAGGTCTTCCCAGTCTATGTTGGGCAGCGTCAAGGGCAGAATCTGCAACAATTCCCCGCTCGGGCCGATGCGGTAGAGGATTGCCGGATTGCCACTGTCACTGTGCGTCCAGAAGGTATTTCCCTGGGCCTGGGCAAGGCCCGAGCTCTCGGGCACACGCGCATCCAGCCTCCCTACCCTTTCCAGTTTATAGGCGAAATCCGGTCTGGCAAAGCCCCCCTGCCGCCTGTCGGCGCCGCAGCCGCAAAGCACGGTTTGCAGGTAAACATAGATGGTAAAGAGCTTGGCGAGCATAGTTAAACTGTTAAAAGTTGAAGGGCGCCTCCACTCTCACCCCAATCCGCTCCACCTCTCCCCGGCCCTCCCGAAATACTTCGGGACAAGTTCTCCTAAAAACAGGAGAGGGAGAAACAGGAGAGGGAGATGACCTCACAGGGTCTTGCTGACCTGTGCGTGTCTGCAGTAGTTGTTTGAGGAGACGTAATTCGTAATGCTTACCCCCTCTCCTGTAGTTTTGCCAGCACCTCTTCTTTATCTTGCCAATACTGCCGGCTGTAGACCCGCTTGTAGGGCCATTTACGCGCTTGCAACAACTGCGGCACATCGGCATGGGCCTGGCGCACCGACAAATAGTCGCAATACAGATCATCGTCGGTCAGCACCACGCCTTGGTAGTTGCCTGCCTGCACAGAAGTGAGGTCGGCAAAAGGCAACTCCTCCCTTAGTTGTGGCAGCTGCTGCTTTAAGTGCTGTTTCAGCAAAGGCACCTGCGCCGGCATCGAGGCCGGAGTTGGCGTAAAAACAAAGTAGCGCCGGCTCACCTGCTGGGCATACAGCAGGTATTCCTGCAGCAGCTTAGGCCCGGGGTGTAAGGTATGCGCCACCTGCAGCTGCTCGGCCCGGATACTGCTCACGACCACAACCCGCTGCCGGGCCCTTGTAATGGCTACGTTCAGGCGGTTCTCGCCTCCTACCTGGTTCAGAGCGCCAAACTGCATGGCCAGTTTCCCTTTCTCGTCCGGCGCGTAGCCCACCGACAGGATGATCACCTCCTTCTCATCGCCTTGTATGTTCTCGATGTTCTTGACCAGCACCGTGCCCGGAATAGCGAGCCCCTTCTGCTGCCCTTGCTCTTCGAGCAGGTCCTGCACCAGCATCTGCTGGTTGTAGTTAAAGGTAATCACGCCTACATCCTCCTGCCCTGCCTGGAGCAACTGCAGCACCAGTTCTACTACCCTCTCGGCCTCGGCCAGGTTGCGGTTATCCTGCCACAAGCCCTGTACTTTTACAAAACTGATGGCGGGCTGGCGCGCATTGACATCGGCAAAGGCAGGAATAAGCTCGAGCCTGCGGCGGTAAAAGTGGCGGTTCGAGAAATCGATCAGCTCCGGGTAACGACTGCGGTAATGCTGCGTGAGCATCGCCTGCGGCAAGTACAGACTGCACAGCTCCAACAACGATTCGGCCGTGAGCTCTTCCGCCTCATCCGCACCTGATCCGTTCCAGCGTGTACGGTACAAGTCCGAGGGCCTGAGCTGCCGGGCATCGCCGGCCACCACTACCTGCCGGCCGCGTAGCATCGCCGGCAGCCCCGTTTCGGCAAAGCATTGCGAAGCCTCATCGAAAATTACCAGGTCGAAACAGCGCTCCAGCGGCAGCACGGCCGACACCGTTTCGGGAGAGGCAAGCCAGCAGGGCACCAGTTGCAGGATCTCATCCGCAAACAGGGAGAACAGCTTGCGGATGGGAAAGAGGCTGCGCTTCTTGCTTACCTGCGCCAGCAGGCGGCGGTAGGTAACGGCATTGCCCAGGCGGTTGTATTCGATGTACCTATAAGTTTGCTCCCGCAGTCTGGCCAGCACGATCTCCTGGCTAAGCACTTGCTTCTGCTCTAGCCACTCTTGCAGCTCTGTTTCCAGGGCATCCAGCTCACCGTTTGCAGGCATGCGCAGCTCCGGGTGTTGCTCCTCCAGCGCATGCAGCCAGGCCAGGTAGAGGCTGTTGCGCAACAGCCTTTCGCCCTCCTCAGCCGAACCGACGTCCTGCGCCAACAGCTCATCGACTATTTCAATTTCAGTTTTGGAAAAGGCATCGTAACAGGCATCATGCGCCACCAGCCGCTCAAAATGATCCGACAAGGCTTCCAGCAACTGCTGCTGATAGCCTGGCTGCGTTGCCAGCTGCCTTATCTGGTTTTCCGTCAGCCATTGCAGCCAGCTATCGTATTGTGCCTGGAGGCTGTGGATGCATTGCACCAGGGCCTGTAAGTGCATGGGCCAATCTGAGGCGAGCACATGCTTTTGGTGCAACACCTGCCTGCGCTTTAGTTTTTTCAGGAGCTGCTGCAGCGCAAGAGCCGCCTTGGCTAACTTTAGTTTCTCCAACACAGGCGTTGGGTTGTCTGTTAGCCTGAGCCCCAGCTCAATCTTCTCGTTGATGGCCTGCATCAGCCCCTCTGCCTGGCGGCGCAGCTCCAGGCGGCGCTGCAGCTCACCTACGCCGGCCTCGTCGGGCGCCAGCCTATACTTAGCCAAAGCTTGTCCCAGCACTTTTTTCTCCTTTGAGAACAGCCAGCGGATACGCCCAAACAGGCTTCCCTGCTGTTGTGCATGCGCCTCGATAGCAGCCTGCACTGCAGCAACCTGGTCTGCAGGAATGGCCGCATCCGGAGCCGGGCATACAAGGTAAAGCTTGCGGAGTTGCTGCACCTGCGCTTGTAGCTGCCTAACCGGCGATGGCTGCCGCAACAGTTGGCTGGCAAGCTCCTGCAGGCCTTCCTTTTCCAGCAGCCGCTGTACCTGACTTATCAGCTCCAGCGCTTCGACAAAGCCGGGCAGCGCATCCAGTGTAAACCTGCGCCCGCTCAATTCACTCATCTCCTGTGCTGCCTGCTGGTACTGGGCCGGCAGCTCCCTGATTACCTGTTCCAATGCCTGACGTTGCGGCCACCCATAGTCTTTCATGCTGCGGCGCTCCTGCCACACAACAGCGGCCTTGTGTAAAGGCAAGGCCAGCTGCAGGTAATAGCGCAGGCGCGGCAAAAAGTCGGGCAGAGAGGCCGCCGTAAACTGCCTAAAGCTTACCGGCAGCGGCACATGGGGGGCTTGCAGGCTGCTGCGCAGGTATAGTTCCTTGGCCGACCAGCCGCATAATCCTGTGGCAAAAAGCGCCTCGCGGAAAGACTCCAGCTTGTGCATGCACCTGTTGATGCCCCGGCTCGCCTCCAGAAAAAGCCGGTCGGTATAAATGCTGTTGAGCGCCAGGTTCTGCTTTTTATAAGCATCCAGCTGTTCTATTTGCTGCTGCAGCTGGACATATACCGATTTGCGGTCAGCATTGATGTCGTGTACCAGGGCAGCAAAGCTTGCCAGCCCCTGCTGCGCCAGGCGCCTGTGCACCACATCCAGCGCCGCCCGCTTCTGGCTCACCACCAGCACTTTTTTGCCACGCGCCGTAAAGTCGGTCACCAGGTTGCAGATCAGCTGCGATTTGCCCGTGCCCGGCGGCCCCTGCACCACCAGCGACTTTCCTTGTTTTACCTGCTGTAAGGCCGCCTCCTGCGCCGCATCCAGGGCAAAGGCCGTAAAGGTGTGCTGGGCTTGCCCCATCGGTGCTCCACTTGGTATTTCTTTTGCCGCGAACAAATCCTCCATCTGCTGCAAGTCGTCCTGCGCCAGCAAAGTGTCGTAATCGGCCAGCACATAAGAGGCCGTCTGCGGAAAGATGCCCAGCACCGCCTCCTGCTCCAGGAACAGCTGCCCCGGCTTACAGGAAGCTTCATAGTCCGCTTTTTTGTACTCTCTGAATCCCTTGAGCTGATCTGCAAAGAGTTCCCGCCCGGCGTGCACGGCCAACCCATGCTCCTTGAGCAATGCATAGAGCTGGGTGCGAAATTCGAGGGGGTGTTGCGACAACGTGTGCAGGTCTAGTTCCAGCAGTGGCTCGGCCAGGGGGCTGTTCATGTAATGAGCGTAAGCCAACAGAAAGCTTTGGTTAAACTGTGCCGCCTGCGTTGGATCGCGTAGCAACTCCCATTGCCGGGCTGCGTTTACCTGTAGCTGCACCGGGAAAAACAGCAAGGGGCAGCGCACTGCTGTGCCATCGGCAAAGCGGCCATGCACAAAAGGCCAGCCCAGGTACAGCTCGCGGCTGCCGCGCTCTTCGAAGATCATCTCTGCCTTCCGCTTGATGTAGCGCAGGCTCCGGCTCAGGGGTGTCGCCGGGGTATAGCGGCTGTCGGCATAAGGCCCCAGCACCATCTTTTGGGCTTCACTCAGGGCCTTTTCGATAAGCGAGAAAGCCGGCATGTTGTTGAGGAAGTCCAGCTCTTGCACGTCCAGGTGCAGGTCTGAGGAAAGGCGCAACAACAGCAGGGCCTTGTTGCTCGAACTGAGGTTAAGTAAACGGTGCCGGTAGCTTTTGAGAATACTTTTCATGTGCTATACCCGTTAACGCTTATGGCATGCCGATAGTCTCCGGGAAAGCAGCAAGTTAAGCATGAATTGCCTTTGCCGGCTAAGCATGCTACCCATAGTCCGACAAAAGCCTGAGCCGACACGCCGGATTTTGTATTTTTGCAACTTATAAACCCGAAATTGCACCTGTTTTTTGCAGGAGCGCTGAAGGTGAGACTTAAAGACCGGGTTCACCACTAGCAGCAAGGAGGCCGGCTAACAACGTAAAAGAACAGAATGCAAAGAACTTGCTTTACCTATGCGAAAACTGATGTCGATTCGTAACACCACCACCTTTGTCCTGCTGCTAGGCTGTATGCAACTATTC
>Ga0256852_1000038_pt1 | contig 19452 bp, 29 predicted proteins | sample BONnt5_FD_181169 | JGI IMG/M metagenome (GOLD analysis project Ga0256852, IMG submission 181169) | Terrestrial sediment cell enrichment communities from Utah, United States - BONCAT_SYTO_Terrestrial_sediment - 5 | ecosystem: Environmental > Terrestrial > Deep subsurface > Rock core/Sediment...
CCTTGGGCTGTTTCATGCACATGGTCAGGTCACCTTGGGTTCGAGGATGTTGTCGTTCTGCTCCTCGAAGGTCTCCCGCAGAAACCGCACTACCTCGACGTTCCCGACCTTGCGCCAGATGAGGCGATCAGGGTCATTGGGGTTCGGGACACGGTCGGGGAACCTCGCTTCAAGAGCAGCGAGCAGTTCAGGGGGGATCGGAGGGAATGGGTCCATGATCCGTTAGATTTCCTAGTGTGTGTGGTAATCGAAGAAGGGGGCCGAAGCCCCCCTCTCAGCGGATCGGACAGGCACCCGTGGCGCAGCCCTGCTCGTCCAGCTCGTCGAAGCTGTTGGCTCCGTCGAGATCGACAGGGGAGAGCGTTGCCACGTAGGCGTCGTAGTCCTCCTTGGTCACCACCGTCTGCGGGAGGTAGAGGTAGCCAAGGTCTTTCGCGGTCTTGGTCGGATCGTTCCGGTAGATGAACGACACGCCCACGTAGGTGTCCCAGTTCTCGAAGAGCCAATCGACGATGGCCGGGACTTCGTCGGTCGAGTAGCTGATGGTGATCGAGCAGTTGTGATCGACGTAGTTCTCCATCAGCAGCTTGTAGCGGTTGAGCTGCTCGACTGCCGTCTCGGTGTTGACCTCTACCTCGACCTCACGCCCCTCACGGGACACAGTCTGCCGGGAGAACTCAACGTCGTCGTAGGCAACCGGGAAGCAAACAAGCACTGCGCTCGGGTCGGTCGGGTGATCCTCGACAAGATAACCAGCAGCGCGAACACGGGGAACAATCGGGTCATGTTTGGAGAACCCTACTCGGTTGAAGATGTACTTCCCGAGCGGCTTGTGGACGCCTTCGGTGGTGTCCATGATCTTCGACAGGGTGCCCGAGGGTTTCACCGTGGTGATCGCCTTCGAGCGCGGGAGGCCGAGTTCGTCAGCCATCGCGTAGGAGCCCTCGTGGGCCACCGTGCGGAGGAACTGGAAGCATGTGGGTTCATCCACGTACTCCCACTTCACGATGCCGGTGAGGCCCACGCCTTGCAGCCGCAGGAACTCGTTCAGCTCGTGCCAGCTCTCCTGAAGGACGCCGTCCTTGAGGTTCACGCACGTCTGCCGGTAGTTCGCACGGGAGGCGAGTTCGACGGCCCGCTTGAGGCCCGCGAAGTTCCCGTTGAACTTGCCGAGATCGACCTCGACGAGGTTGCAGAAGCTGCGGTCCCCGAGGATGATCTCCGCGCACGGGTTGAAGCCCACGAACCAGGGACCACGACGACGAGCTGCCTCGCCGTTGACGAACCCAGGCTCCGAGCCACCGGCCCGCTCCATGATGGAGAAGATGCCGTACAGCTCGGCCTTCGAGGGCCGGTTCCAGAAGATCAGCGAGTTGTTGCTCTGCTGCCGCTGGGCGTTGCCGGTCTCCCACCACTTGTCCTTGGCGCGAGCGAACTGCTCCCACTCAGGATCACCGTAGTCGGCCAGGAGGATCTCAGCCGAGCGCCTGGAGGAGAGCGTGGTGCCCATCCAGTTCTCGACATCGAGGATGTCCATGAGGGTCAGGAGCTGACCGGCGCGCTTCGAGAGCAGCTCGGCAATCGCCTTGAACGCGATGCTGATCGTCTCGTCACCGGAGCTGATCCAGCCGTAGCCCTTGAGGCGGATGCCCGGGGCACGGATCTGGGAGAAGTCGAGGATGATGCGGTCAACCCGCTTCTTCATCGCCATCAGCTTGCCGAGGGCTTTGGCCCAGGCGGCTGCGCTGTCACCCACGGTGAGAGCCCAGACGCGCTTGCCTTCGCTCTCGTAGAAGTGCTCGATGTTGCGCTCGATGCCCTTCTCACCGGCCTCCCACTGGGCGACCGTGCGGTTGGACCGGAGGACGACGATCTCGCTGACCGGCTGGGCGAACCCGTTCAGGATCCCCGGGGTCGGCTTTGCGCCAACTCCGCAGCCCTGGAGGAGCAGCCAGAAGTGATCGACGAGGTCATGGACGGTGGACGCGCGGGAGAACGAGCAGTTGAACTGGCTCGCTTCCCGGGACTTCGCCACATCGGTCCCGCCGAGCCACAGGGTGCGGCCCGAGACGGAGACCTTGCGGTCGATCATCAGCTTCTCAAGTTCGGCCAGCTCCAGCTCTTGCTCGGCCTGGAGGACAGCGCCACGGGCGCGCTCCCAGAGCCACCGCTGGTGACCGATGACGCGGTAGACGGTCTGTTCCCACGTCTCGAAGACGGTGCCCGTCTCGTCGAGCGGACGGTTGTATGTGCGTCTCGTAACGATCTTCGCACGTGTTGATGGGGTCATTGTTTCCTTTCCACCAGTGGAACGGTTCAGCCGAGCAAAGGCGTGAGATCCACGGGCTTGTAGTTGTCGGGTTTCAGCACCTTTCCGTCCTCGCGGCGCTTCACGCTGCCGTCCGGTTGGCGCTTGCTCATGTTGTTCTCGTGGACGAGTTCCAGCGCCTTCGCGAAGATGTCGAGCGGGATCGCGTCGAACAGCTCCAAGGCGAGGCGGCTCTCCTGTCGGACGCCTTCGAGCTGCTCGTCCGTGGCCCCGGCGTTGATCGCGCCCTGGACGACGTAGAGGAAGTCAGCGGCCTCCTTGAGGAAGTGACCGGCAGCTTCGACCAGTTCACGGTTCTCCTCGCGGACGAGGCCCGCCCAGAACTCGGGGGTGTTGGGCGTCTCGAAGGTGCGCTGGAACTCAGCCAGCATGTCTTCGGTGGTTTTCATCGGTGTGCCTTCATCATGTTGCGGACACCCTCTCGGAGGTCGTCCAGGCTGCTGTCGTTGTAGAACTCGATGTCGAAGTGGTCGTCGTTCAGGAGACCCTCAGAGCCGTGCGAGGAGGTCACCTCAATGCCAGGGCGGGTGATCCGCATCATCTTCCCACCGAGCGCCTGGAGGGCCGCGTACTCGTGGGGGAAGCGCATGTCGTCCACGACCACATGGTGGCCCTTGGCGATCTGCTCGCGGATGTTCTCTTCGGTGATGCGGACCCACAGGTTGAGGTCGATCAGGTTGCGCCACTCAGTCCCGAGGGTCTGCATGATGCGGCGCGGGGTGATCTCGGGAGGGCCGTTGCCGATGGCCTCCTGGCGCTTCCAGCCGGGGACCGGCAGTTCCTTCAGGTCACCCTCAAGGCACCGCTCCACGTCACTCGGGGTCACCCCCATGTGCAGCAGGAGGACGCGGGTCATGTCCTTCAAGGGACCGGCGAACTTGATCAGCTTCGCGCCGAACTCGTTCACCAGCACCTTGGCAACCTCAGACTTCCCCGAGCCCATTGCCGGGGAGTAGAGCCCGAAGACAGTCGGGGGGCTGAACAGGGTCATCTGTGGGTCGGACATCATTCCACCTGTGGATAGGTCCAGACGCGACTAGGGCGTCCAGAGGATGGGTTGCTTGAGCTTGAAGTCGTAGTCGCTGGCACGGAGGATCCGCGCCACGCGGGCTTGCACGAGGGCGTCTTCTTCGGTGAGGCCCTTGGCTTCGTAGGTCTTGACGACCGTCTCCCACCAGGGGTCGAAGGGGATTTCGTCTCGGCTACCAAGGAGCTTCTCTGCTTTCACAGGCCCAATCCCAGGGCAGCCGGAGTAGCCGTCCGTCACGTCACCCGTGAGGGTCTGAAGCATGTGGAAGTAATCCGCCTCATGCTCCTCGATCTCGACGATCTCCGTGTCAGGCCACCGGACCCACTTCCCCGGGATCTGCTTCATGTCCTTGTCGATGGACACGATGATCCGGTCGTCGGGGCTCTTCACCGTGGCGAGGATCCCCATGCAGTCGTCGCCTTCGAGGCCAGGGCGGAAGTACGCCTGACGCTCCTCGGTGAGGAACTCCTTGAGGGCCTTGAGCACGAGCGGCTTCTTCCCCCGCTTGCCCTTGTAGGTGGGCAGGACGGAGCGCCGGAAGTTGCCCTCGCTGTCGGTCAGGCAGAGCTTGATCTCGTCACCGTCGAGGGTGTCCTTGATTTTCTCGATCTGGTCGTCGAACGCGGACAGCACCTCGTCGAACGAGGACTGCCACGTGTAGTAGCCGGGGCTGAACTCGATCTCCTGCTGGCAAGCCGAAGCTGCGTTGTAGGCGATCACGTCAGCGTCGATGAGTAGGACGCGCTTCATGCGCGCCCCACGAACTTGACGCGGTGACAGGCGTCGTGGGCGACATCCACCACGACCGTCGCTTCCTTCTCGGACACGTCGAGGAACATGTCAGCCACGTACGCGCAGTATTGCACTGGTGGAACGGTCGGGACACGACTAGCCACCAGCGAGAGCAGAACGAACAGGGTCGGGATCGACCAGAGCAGGAGGAGGAGGTTAAGCGCTCGCATCGAGACCTCTCAGGTACTGCTCGGTGACCTCGTAGCCGCCGATCCGCTTGCCGTTGTGGTAGACCTGCGGGACCGTGGTGATGGCGTTCGACACGAGGAACTCAACAGCCCCTTCGGTCTGCGTCAGGTCCACGTAGGTGTAGCCGCGTCCGCTCTTCACGAGCAGCTCACGGACCTTCGTACACCACGAGCAGCGCGGCTGTCCGAGGACGGTCCAGCCCTTAGACTTGATCAGGTTCTCCATCGGATTTCCTTTCGGGGATGGCGTGGACGTTGCCCCGTCGAACGGACGGCGCGATGGTCCCGATCACCAGGGCCATGAAGTCGAGGAGGTCAGCTCGGGCCTCGTCGTTGTCGGTCTCGTCCACAGCGGCGGCGAGGCGAACGAGGAGGTCACCACGGCGCACGACCGGGTCTTTGCTCTCAAGGACGAGGTCGCCCCCATCGGGGATGCTGTCGTAGTCAGGGTCCATTGGGGTCTTCCTTCATGTCTTCGTATTCGTCCTCGGCCAGCGCCTGGATCGCCTCTCCCCAGAACAGGAAGAAGGTGAGCCAGGAGGCGAGGATGACGTTGGGGAGTTTGGTGAGGTTCATAGGATCGGGTACTCCCGCAGCGCCTCCCACGAGTACGGGAAGAGCTTCTCCATGTGAGTGGAGATCGCCTCGGCCACCGCCCGGGCTTCCGCCTGGGCGTGGGGATCGAGACGCAGAGCGGCCATCTTGGCGAAGGCACCGAGCGTTCCCGACCAGATCCACTCGGTCATCATCGACTGAGGGAGGATCGAGCGAGCGACCTCCGGTGCCACGCCCTCTTCGAGCATGGCTTCGTAGGCACGGACTGCGGCCTCGCAGACGGAGACGTACTGGGCGTTCAGGCGGGTGCTCTGAACGACCTCGTCACTGGACCCCTGCTTCACGCTGTCGGCCCGCTTGCGGAGGACCGGCTTGTAGATCACAGGGGTGTCGTCCACGTACCGCCGAGACACTTCGTTCCACGGGAGGTACTCGTGCTTCACGAGCTGACGCGCCACGAAGATCGGAGCGGCCACACGGAAGCTGGCGAAGCAGTGGTTGAACGGGGACTTGTGCTTGTGCTTCGCGAGGTAGCGGATGAGACCCGCGTCCTTCAACCCGACCTCGCTCACCTCCTTGGCGAACGAGACGCGGGCCGCGTTGACCACCGAAAGATCGCTCCCGCAGTGGTCGATCAGGTCCGCGCGGATCATCGGGCGTACTCCCGAACGAGCGGCTCGAAGTCGAGCATCGGCTTGAGCGCCCTCTCGGCCTCATCGAGGGAGTTGTAGATTGCGCCCATCGACAGCCACGGCAGGAGCCACCCGTCCTTCTTCTCGATCCCCCAGACGGGGCGACCGAGGATCGCGGAGTAGCGTGAGGTGATCCGGTACTTCGTCACGCTCCACCCCCTTCCAGCAGATCGAGGGTCTTCAGGCCGGGGGCCGTGATGAGCCACTTGTTGCCGTACAGGCCGGTCGCCTGACGGGTCGTGATGAGGCCATCCGAAGCGGCCATGCCGATCAGGTCGGCGTACTCCCGAGCGAAGTCGCTCTTCGTAGTGAAGGGCTCCGACCAAGCGCGGTAGAGTAGGTCAATGAGTTTCGGCCCAGTTGCTTCCATGTTTGTACTCTCCGTCGATTGGAACCCTGAAGTTGAAATAGCGTCCTGCTTCCTGCATTGACTGCACGAGCACTCGTCCGACCACATCGGCTATCTCCTTTTTACATTCGACTTGCAGTTCGTCGTGGACGTGAGCGACCAAGGCCCAGTCACGCCCGAAAACCATTCCACTGGTGGTTAGGTTGTCGTATGCGATGACCGTCGCTTGCTTCGCGATGAGTGCTCCTGCGGATTGCAGCAGCGTGTTGAGCGCGGCGTGAGCCGAGCGGATCGACAGGACGCGCCCGTCGAGACCCTTGATGTACCCCTTGGCCGCAGCGGCGGTGACCGCTTCACGGAGCGCACGGAGCGCAGGGGTCTTCTTCAGGAAGGACTTCTTGAGCTTCTTCCCGATGCGCTTCTGCTCCTCGGGAGTGCCATCCGGCAGCACGATGGAGCCGATCTTCTGGTCTCCCGCGCCGTACAAGAAGGCGTACACGAACGTCTTCGCGTCGTTGCGGGTGGGCAGTCCTGCGGCCTGTTGGTTGACCGTGTGGATGTCACCTTCGAGGAGCACCTTCGCGTAGGCACCCTCGTCGTACTTCGCCATGAAGTGCGCGAGGCAGCGCAGCTCCAGGCCCGCGAGGTCCGCTCCCACTAGGATGCGGCCAGGGCCAGCAACGAAGAGGGCTCGGCACTCCTGGCCGTAGGGCGATCCCACACGGGGCACCTGGGCTACGTTCGGGTTGCTGTGGGTGCAGCGTCCGGTGACCGCGCCGTTGGTGTTCACGGACCCGTGGATGCGACCCTTGCGCTCCAGTCGGAGCCACGCCTGATCCCCTTCCGCGAGCTGCCCGATCCGCTTCTCCACGAGGAAGTGCTCGGCCAGGACTTTCGCTTGGGGGTAGGGGAGGGCTTCGAGGATCGTCTCGTCCACCTTCGGGGAACCTTCGGGAGTGAACTCCTGGGGCTCCCAGCCCATCTCCTTCAGGCGACGAGCGATGTGGTGGCGGGACGAGGGGTTGAACTCCACCCACTGGATGCGGGTGAACTCAGCGCCCTCGGTCTCCTCGGAGTAGTAGCCGGTCTCCCAGCCCTTCTTCTTCGAGAAGCGGGTCGTGGAGCCGATCTCCGAGTTGAACCACCGGATGCAGCTCCGTTTGAACGAACGGGTCTCCACGGGCTCGTATCGGGCCGGGAAGGCCACTTTGAGTTCCGAGGCGATCTCCAGGCGGCGAGCCACCAGGGTCTGGTACAGGCGGGACGCAGCCTCGATGTCGAAGCCGAAGCCGTGACGCTCCTGCATCGCGATGATCGAGGCGAAGCGGTGCTCCAGCTCGATGGCCTGGGGCGCGTAGTTCTTGGCGAGGATCCGCTGCCACAGGGCGAGCGTGACCTCGGTGTCGAGGATGCAGTAGTCGTGCATCTCCTGCGACCACTCGCGCCACTCGTCGCCCTCGACGTAGCTGTCACCAGCTCGGGCCTTGAAGTCCTCGACGTACTCGCCCTTCTGGAGCTTGAGGCGGTAGCCCCAGGCTTCCAGGCCGTGGGAGCCGATGAGCTTCCCGGGCATGGTGCCGCGCTTCACACGGCCTGTGTCCGCATCGCGGATGTCGGACCACATGAGGCGGGTGCAGACGAGGGTGTCGATCACCTCGCCCTTCGGCTTGAACCCGGGCATGGTGATCTGGATCGCGGGGATGTCGAACTTGATGATGTTGTGACCGATGATGCGGTCGGCCTCCGCGAGCATGGCGACACCCAGGTGGAAGTCGCGCTCGGTGAAGTCGTGAACCTCTCCGGTGTCCACGTCCCGCAGGACGAGACAGTGGATCCGGGTCATGGTGTCGAGGAGCCCATCGGTCTCGATGTCGAAAACGTAGGAAGCCAAGGGCTCCTCCTTTGCATGGGTGGATAGGTTCAGGCGTAGCGAAGCGGGTAGCGGCGCTCCTCGGCCTGACGCGGGGTCTCACCGGGGAGCATGAAGCAGTCGAGCTTCAGCAGCTCGTCGAGCTTCGCGTCCGTGGTCAGCACGACCTCGATGCGCCACCCGTTGTCGTAGACCTTGCGGTCCACCTTGAAGCGGATTGTCGAGACCGAGCGCGAGATCAGCTCGTCGGGCTCCATCAAGTAGAGGCTCGAAACCGGCTGCATCACCGCGAACTCCACGGTGGGGGTGCAGCGGTCGGGACGCTTCGTGAGGTAGCCGAGGGTGCGGTTCAGGTTGACCTGATCGACCACCTCGATGCGGACCTCGGGGACGTGAGCGTTGGCCTTGCGGTTGAGTTCACGACCGAGAGCCTTCGCGTCCCTGATGCCGTGGTTCTCCAACACGGAGTTGATCTCGGCCCACTCGGTGTCCGGTCGGCCATAGAAGGAGAAGCGTTGGAAGTCTCTCATGTTTCCACCTGTGGAATGGTTCAGGCAAACCGAGCGAACTCTCCGTGGAGTTCCAGGGCTGCTTTGCGGTATGCGGTTGCGGCTTGTTCGGGGGTATCGAAGTAGCCGAGGAACTTAGGGTGTGTTTGACCGTGCCTGATCTGGGCCTTGTACCTTCCTGTCCGCTTGCAAAACGACACGCCCTTGAAGCCCGTCTTGTTATCAGAGCGGGTTTTCACGTTGCGACGGTTCTCAGCCTTGGTCGCGAGGCGGAGGTTTCCCAGGCGGTTGTCGGTTTTCTGGCCGTTGATGTGATCCACTTCGAGGTCGGGCCAGATACCGTAGTGAAGCGCCCAGGCAATACGGTGGTTGAGGTACATACGACCGGCAAAGCCGAGGCGAACGTAGCCGGTTGTGTCGAGATAACCGGCAGGAAGGCCGAGCCTCTGCCCATCCTTCCAGTACAAGATCCCGGTCGCGGGATCGTAGCGTAGCCGCTTTCGCAGCTCCTCGATGCTGATCATGGTTCCACCTGTGGAATGGTTAGGTCAAAACTCGTCCGTCTTCTCGGTCTCGTCCTTGAACTCGGGTGAGGTCTCGGACAGCCGCCCCGTCTCCTTGGAGTACCGGAGGTGGCAAGCCTCCCCAGTCTCACCGGAGAAGCGGTTCTTCAGGACGCGGATCAGCGTCAGGTTGGGATCGTCGCCTTGCTGGTTGCGCTCCAGGCCGAGCACCATGTCACTGAGCTGCGCGATGGCAGCGGATCCACGGAGCTGGGAGAGCGAGGTCTGCGCGCCTTCCTCGTGGCCGACACCGGAGGGTCGCTTGAGGTGAGACACGAGGATCAGGCCGATGCCCGTCTCCTGCACCAGGGTGCGGAGCATGGTCATGGCGCGGTCGATCAGCTTACGCTCGTCGTCGCCTTCCAATCCCGAGACCACGATGGAGAGGTGGTCGAGGATGATCCAGCGGCAGTCGAGGCTCTTGGCGAGATACCGGACGCGGCCCAGCAGGTTGTCCACGTCGGTCGATCCGAAGTGGTCGTACAGGTACACGTTGCCGGTCCCGAGGGTACCATCGAAGGCAGCTCGGAGTTCATCTTCGCTGACCCCATCCTTGGACAGGTGGAGCGACTTGTTGATCTCGATCCCCATGAGGCCGAGGGCGGTGCGCTTCACGCTCTCTTCGAGCATGATCATGCCGACCTTCTCGCCCAGCTTGAGGAGGTGGTGAGCCAGCTCACGGACGACCGCTGACTTGCCCACGCCGGAACCGGCAGTGACCGTCACCAGCTCGCCCAGGCGGATGCCGTAGGTCTTCTCGTTCAGGCCCTCCCACGGGTACGGGATGGACTGGGTGTTGTCCTCGGAGTTGATCTGGTCCCACAGGTCAGCACCCGAGAGGATGCCGTCAGGACGGTAGACCTTCGCGTTCCAGATGGCGTTGATGACAGCGTCACCCTTGCCATTCACGAGGCAGTCGTTCGGATCCTTGAGCGGGAGGTGGGCGATGGCGGCCTTGCCTGGGGAGAGCAGCTCGGCACATTCAACCGCAGCCTTCTGCCCCGGCTCGTCCATGTCGAACATGAAGATCACCTGCTCGAAGCTCTCAAGCCAATCGAGCTGCGCCTTGATGCTCTTCGCTGCGCCCTGTGCGCCGTTCGGGATCGACACGACCGGCCAGCGGTTATTCTGCAACTGCGATGTGGTCATACAGTCCACTTCGCCCTCGCAGACCACGAGCTTCTTGCCGCCCTGGCCCCAGAGGTGCTGACCGAACAGGCCCGCGCCCTTCACGGTGCCGAACACCTTGAAGTCCTTGTTGGGCCACCGGATCTTCTGGCCGATCATGTTCTTCTCGGCGTCGAAGTAGGGGGCGATCTGCACCGGGGTGCCGTTCACGTCACCGACTTGGTAGCCGAACTTGCGGCACGTCTCTTCGGTGAGCCCGCGCTTCGAGAGCGCACGAAACTCACCCGTGATCAGGCCCTCGGCCATGCGGGATCTCCGTGGTGTGGGGTTGTCGTCTACGGAGCCATCGCCCCGCTCACGGTGACCACAGCCGTAGCAATGGGCATGACCGTCCGAGTAGCGGGCGAGGTTGTCCCTCGACCCGCACTTGGGGCACGGCTCCTTACGAACGAAGGAGCTTTCAGACATCAGTAGTCCCGAGCGGTGACGATCAGGATGCGGTTGATCGAGACGATGACGAACGTGATGGCGAAGCCGATCACATAGGCCGTCCCCCAACCGAGCGGGAACGAGGCGATGAACGCGAGGAGCTGGATCACCAGCATCCACATCAGCGCCCCGATGAAGGAGGCGATGAGGCTCAAGAGACCAGCTCCTCGATCTTCGCGGCGACGTTGCGGGCCTTCTTCGCTTCCGCGTAGTTGGCCTCGGCGGCGCGCTTCAGCTCCTCGGCCTGGGCCAGCTCGCGAGCGCACAACTCTTCGCGCTGCTCGGCCAGCTTCTGGAGACGGGTGACCATCTTCGCCATTGCGGCGGTGATGGCAGCGACAGTGGTGAAACGTGTGAGCATCTAGGCGACCTTCGTGCCAAAGCGGTTGCGGGTGACGAGCGCGTACTCGACGTAGAAGCGCCCAGTGGCGTCGATCTTCCGAGTGGCGCGGATGTTGTTGCCCTGCGCCTTGAGGTCCGCGATGCGGCGCGGCAGGGCGGCGATCCGGTAGAGGTGATCGGCGCTGATGCGCGTGATCGGCTTGCCGGTGAGGAGGTGGTCAAGCAGGAGCTGGTTCTGTGACTTAGCCATCAAGCTGTCTTTCGATTGCAGGGGTGGAAGGGTTAGAGCGTGACGAAGCCAGCCGTGGGGGCCGGGGGCACGTAGGCAGCGCCGACCGCTTCGAGAACCACGAAGGTCTGGCCGGGGTTCTTCTCGGCCATCGAGCGGGCAACCGCACGGGCCTGGGCAGCGGACACGTACTCAGCAGGGCGCTGAGACGGGGCGAACTGGCCGTCGATGATGACGGAGATGATCCACGTCTTCTTCGCGCCGGGGACGGAGGCCACCACCGGGGCTTCGCGAAGACGGAGGTGTCGGCTGTGGTACTCGGTCTCGAAGGGCTTCCCGGTGCTGCCCGGGATGTTCGGGAAGCGGACGCGGTAGCGGTCCCCACCCAGAACGGCAGTGATCTCGCACTCGTACTTCTCAGGGGTGGAGACGGTAGACATGCGACCGTCAACCAACACGAAGCGGACGAGGTCACCGACTTTGAACTTGCTCATGTGTTTCTCTCTCGGTTGTCGAGGGCGTAAAAACGCAATGGCCCCAGCTCGTGAGAGCCAGGGCCGTGGGGTAGTCAGCTAGTGTGTGTGGTAATCAAACGCGGAGCGTCTGACCGACCTTCAGGTGGGCGATGTCAACGCCCGGGTTGAGCCGCGTCAGGTCACCGAGGGTGAGCCCGTAGCGGCGGCTGATGGAGAACGCGGTCTCACCGGCCAGGACCGTGTGGATGTCGCCGGTCTGGAAGAGAGCTTGGTAGCTCCCGTACTCGGGGATCGCATCGAAGCACGGGCACTCCTTGATGCGCTCGTGCGGATCGACACGCCCGTTCTTGTTCTTGTCGGGGGACAGGTCACGGTGCCCGACAACGCGGGCCTCGGGGTACTTCTTGCACAGCTCGATCAGGAGCTGCCGCATGGCCTCCTTCTGCTTCGAGGTGCGGGTGTCCTTGGCCTTGCCCTCCTTGTCGAGACCTCCAACGTAGGAGATGCCGACCGAGGTGCTGTTGAAGTCGGCCACGTGGGCACCGATGGCGTCCACCGGACGGCCACCTTCGACAGTCCCGTCGAGGAGGATCACGAAGTGGTAGCCGATGCCGTTGAAGCCGCGCTGCCGGTGCATCCGGTCAACGTCCTTCGCGGTGAACTTCTGGCCTTCCTTGGTTGCGGTGCAGTGGACGACGATGAGGTCAGTCCGTTTGCGGACGGGGTACTTCATTGAACCACTCAGGGGGTATGAGACGATCAGCGAAGAGGAACCCGTGTTTGTCGCACCAGTCTGCGTAGGTTGTTGGGCTCCCTTTTCTGATCCGCGTTCTCGAGTTGGAAAACACAAAGCGGATGTCCTTGTCGGGATGTTGAGCTTTGATCAGAAGATGCTTCTGGCGATCTTCTGTGGTGAACCGCCCCTTGGTCTCGATGATGATACCGTTGGGGAGCGGGAAGTCGGGGGTGTACTTGGCGTTCCGAGCTGGCTTCACGTAGGCCAGCTTCATGGTCTCGTACTTGACGGACAGGCCACGGCTCGCAATCTGAGCCGCGACCTTATCCTCCAGGCCAGAGCGAAAGCCCTTGACGATCCCGACCGGCTTAGAAGTCGGCGTCGGTCTCGGCATCAGAGCTGTCGCTCTCCTTGCTTTCGGTGTCCTCCGAGGTCTCTTCGTCCTCGTCGCTGTCCTCGTGCTCGTAGCCACCTTCCTGGGCACCGAAGCCGAGGTTGCGCTGACCGCCCTGCACGAGGTCGATGATCTGGACGCCAGCGAGCTTCAGCCCGAGGCCGACCGCGCCAGTGCCCGGGATGAAGTAGCCACCCTCGGTGAAGTCGAACGCGATGATCGCGACCGTGCCGCCCCAGATCGCCGGGGGCTTCGCCAGGAGACGACCCTTCGCATCCACGATCTGCGGCTTGCGGGTCCACTTCTTCTGGGTCTTCTTGTTCGTGCCGCTCGCCTTCATGGCGAACTTGAACTCGATCTCGCCGGTCGCCTCTTCGGTCTCCTCGTCGTAGATCGGCTTGAAGAACGGGTTGATGGCGATGCCGTCCTTGCCGTTCTTCGCTTCGAGCTGCTTGCGCTGCGCGACCTTCAGAGCACCGAACTCTTCGAGGCCAGCCTTCACGGCGGCGTCATGGTGCGTCTGGAGGGTCTTCAGGAACTTCTGGACTGCCGGATCGTCCTCGCGGGCCTTCGCCTTCGTCGAGTACTCGCCATCCGGCTTGGGGAACTTCGCGTTACCGAAGTCGGGCTCGTTCAGCTTGGGCCATACCAGGGTGAGCTTCGGCGTCTGGAGCGTGATGGTCTTGCGCTTCTTGAAATCTGCCATGTGGGTGCCTTGAAACAGAAAAAGCCCCACCCTCGGGATGAGGGCAGGGCTTCGGTTGCGGAGTGATCTGCTAGTGTGTGTGGTAATCGGCTCAGAGCCGGTGACGTGCCTCCAGTGCGACCACGTCGTAGCCCTCACGCATCAGCGCAGCGGCCAGGACGAGGGAGATGTTCTGGCCCTGCGACCAGATCAGGATTGCCTTGGTGAGGTTGCTCATGGGGTGCTCCGAGATTTGCTAGTGTGTGTGGTAATCACCCGTGAGGTCCATTGCACGGGTGGAATGATCAGGCGAAGAAGAAGGCGCTATCGAGGACCAGAGAGAGATCCAGGGAGCCCTTCGGAGGCAGCTCGGGGAGCACAACGCCCTCGGGCAGCATGGTCTGGAGGTCGTCCTTGAAGCGCGTGAGGACGCACTGCTCGGAGTACATGCGGACGAACTCCTCGCGGAGGATCGCCGCCAGGGCAGGGCAGTTACCGGCGTGGGTGCCGTAGCTGTCGTGGATGAAGGAGAAACATTCCACCCCTGCAATGGTCGAGGCACAGATAGTCCGTGTCATGTGCGATGCGTCGAGCGAGTGGACCCAGTTGGGGCTGATGCCCGAGGCTTGCTTCTTCGCATCGAGCTTGTCCGATCCCACGTCGATGCGCGGCGCGAGCCGCACGGACTGGAACGCGAGCTGGATCATCTTCATGTCGCGGAGCTTGTAGTTCTGCTGCACGAGGAAGCCGGTCGGCGTCTGCCAGTTGATCGGGAGCTTCTCCGAGCTGACCACGCGGGCCACCTCTTGGAGCCAGTCCATAGCCGACCGAGCGGCCACGACCACCTCGCCCACGGCGTCCCAGATCAGGGCACCGAGGTACTGAGCTGCGGGGAACGACTGGGTGCCGAACGGGAACGTGGCGGGCTTGTCCTTCTTCCACGGCTTGATGGTGTCCTCCATGATCATGTTGGTGAACCCGTACTTCCGAGCGCCGTAGGCGAGCGTCATCACGGGCCGCTTCACGACCTTGCGGACCACGTTGCCAACCCACATCGCGGCCAGCTCGTTGCCCTCGGCGGCCTCCCGGTTGACCCGGGCGATCACGAGGTCGGCCACCTGCATGTAGATGTCCTGGGGCTTCTCGGACGGCACGAGGTTCACGGCAGAGCCGCCGATCTCGTCGTTGAGCATGGCCGAGAAGTTCTGGAGGCCGTTGCAGGTGCCGTCCATCTGCACCGGGAGGGCGCTCTCATAGCCGAAGCCGTGAGCACGGAACCCTGCCCACTCGAAGCAGAAGGCGAGCGCCGACCAGGGCTTCTCGACCTTGGTCTGGTGGTCACCCTCGGCCCAGAAGCGGTTGCTGTACGGATCCTCGGCACAGGCCAGGATCTGGGCCTCGTGGTCGTTGATCCACTGCACACGCTCCGCGAACGACACCTTGTCCACGCCCCACAGGCCAGCACCGTGGATGGCGAGCCAGTCGGCTGCTTCCTGGGTGTTGATCGGGCACAGGGAGGAGAACTCAAGGAGCCCACGCTGGGCGTCGTTGCCCTGCGGCTGGAGGTAGAGCGCGGTCGGGTACGCACGGCCACGCCAGTCGAGCTGGTGGGGGTAGTAGAACTCCCGGTCCTTGAACTTGTTGGCGACCCAGAGCATCCGCGAGAACGAGATGCGCTTGCTGGTCATGGTGTTGTTCTCCTCGTGGATCCGAGCGCACTCGCCCTTCCACGCGATGAACTGGGCGAGCTGGTCCTCCGTCATGTTCTCCTTCTTCATGCCCTCGACGAGCCACAGGGGCTTCTCGGGCAGGGGCTGGTCATCGAACTGGGGGATGATTGCAAGGGTGGAATGGTTGTCGCACAGCTCTTCCATCACGGCCAGCACCTTCCGGTTCACAGCCCAGGCCGTGTTCTGGAGGGCGTTCACCGCCGTGTAGACCTCGGGCATGTCTTGGTTGCCCAGCTCTTCGAGGTAGGCGCGGTTGTTGCTCTTCACGAGCGTCAGCCGCCGAGCCCGACCGGACCAGTAGCCACCCGCCTTCGGGGTGCTCCAGGGCTGCGGGGGTATGACCATCGGGAGGTACATCGGGGACAGCCACTCGGAACGGCGGCACTCCTCCTCGATCCACTCCCGGTGCTCGGGCTTCATCTCCAGGGCGAGGTTGTCCTGGCGCTTCACCATGCCGATCAGGCCGGTCTTCTCAAGGAAGATCTCGACGAGCTTCGATCCGAACAGGACCATGTCCCGCTTCGGCCAGTCGATCAGCTCGACCCCGAGCTTCGTCGCCGTGGACAGGACGGACTTGCGGCGGAACTTCTCGTTGGTCGTCCGCTTGGCCCGACCAGCAGCCTTGAGGAACCCCGGCTTGTGGACCTCCTCGAAGTGGGCGTAGTTCACCTCGTCCTCCAGGGCCTCCGCGATCATCACCGAGAGGTGCGTCAGGGTGGGACGCTGGACGACCGTGTCGAGGATGATCCGGCACGTGAGGTGGGCGACCACGTCGTCGTTGTCGATGGCCTTCAGGTAGGTGTAGGCCGAGTGCTTGCGCCCCGCCTTCTTCGCCTCGACCTCCGCGTAGAACTCACGGAGCCCTTCGAGCACCTGCTCGTGGGCCACGACCATGAGACGACGGACTGGGGCCGTGCGGGTCTCCTGGCCCTTCTCCCGGGCGTTCTCGACGGCCTTGCGGAAGCGGTCGATCCCGAGGGACCGCATCTCGGTCTCCAGCTCGATCTGCTCGTTCCAGAGGGGGTGGTTCTGGGCTTCTTCGATGGTCAGCATGGGTGTCCTCGTCTTTGCGTTGGACGTTGAATGATCATTGAGTTGATCGGGGGAGGGCAGGGCTCTCTGCCTAGTGTGTGTGGTAATCGACCGATGCCCCGTCCCGGTGAGGTGTATTGCACGGGTGGAAAGCAGACGCACTGCGGCAGAGCATCTCACCAGCGCGATAGTTGCAGCCATGATAACCACGGCTTTACGCCACCAAGCGGTGGTGGGGGTTACTCGTGGCTGGGAAGTATTGCACCAGTGTAACGGTGCCGGGAACAAAAAACCCCAGGTTTCCCTGGGGCTTGAAAACTTGGTGCGGCCAAGAGGACTCGAACCTCCACAACTTGCGTTACTAGCACCTCAAGCTAAGAAGGGGGTATCAACCCCCCTCTAAGTCATTGAGATTGCAGGAGCATCCCTTGCACCTGTGAGAACTACTTGGTGGTGGTGGCACCACTTCACCACCAGTTTCACCACCACTTCCGAAGCGCATGAAGGCGCAGAGGGTGGCAGCGGCGGGCACCGAGAGGGTGGCCCAGAGGATCAGGAAGTTGGTCATACGCGGGATGCCTTCTCTCGTGCGATCTGCTTCGGTCCTTCGTTCCACACCCAAATCTCCAGGCAGCGATCTGCCGGGGTGTGGAGGACGCACTCGGCCATCCACGCGGCGCGCAGCGGCTTCTCGATCTCGTAGTTCTCCAGGGCAGCGCGGTAGCGCGTGTTCGGCCCCTCGAAGAGCCAGAAGAGGCCACCGACGATGGCCCCGGTCATGGCGACCACTCCGCCCCCGATCAACACAGCTTCCTTCATCGCAGGGTCTCCAGTTTCGAGAGGTCTACGCCGTCCTTCAGCACTCCCATCGCGGCGAGCTGCTTGAGCAGGGCACCCACGTCAGCCGGGGCAGCGGCCACCGGATGGGAGGGCTTGTTCATCAGGGCCATCGCCGCCTCCAGGGCCACGCCCGAGACGCGGACGTACCGCTGCGAGGTGCTCATGTCCTCGTGACCGGCCAGCTCCATGATCGTCGGCGCGGGAACCCCACGCTCGGCCAGCCGGGAGCAGAACTCGTGGCGCATGAGGTGGGGCGAGAAGTGGCGCACCCCGCTGAACCCCAGTTGATCCCGAAGGGCCTCCCAGGCGTACCTCACAGCGGCCTTGGTGACCGGGAAGAGGCGGCGGGTACGATCACCCCCGTTGGCAGCGAGACGGCGCTCCACGGCCATCCTGGCGCGATCTGTGAGGGGCACGGTGCGGGTCTTCCCCGCCTTCGTCCACTCGGCCCGCGCGATGATCGTCCGACCGTTGAACTCGGCCCCGGTCAACATGCGGACCTCGCCCTGGCGGAAGCCGGTGTCGAGGCAGAACTCGATCAGGTCCACCATCAGCTCGTTGCCCAGGTGCCGGAAGAGGGCGAGCGCCTTCTCCTCGTGCTCCTCGGTGAAGCGACCGGAGCGGCCATCGCCCTCCTTGAACCGCTTCGGGAAGTCAGGGACCGCGCTCAACCAGCCCTCGCCCTTGGCCGTCTTGAGCATGAGCGAGAGGCACGAGAGCTTCTTGTTCACGGTGACCTGGGAGTTGCCCTTGAGCAGCTCCGACACGGCCTTCGTGATGTGCGAGCGGCTCACCGTCGCGTAGGGCACGTTGCGCCCGATCACGTTGACGATGGACTGCGAGTTGAGGATGGCCGTGATGCCACCGCGCTGGTTCGACCAGTGGGTCTCGACCACGTAGTCGCGCAGCTCTTGGAGCGTGTGAGGGACACCGGCCTGGGCCTTGTGCGCCTCACCCATCTCCAGGGGCTCACCGCGCATCAGGCGGGCCTTGCTGTCGTGCTCCCAGGCTGCGGCCTCACGCTCGGTGAGGAAGCCACCGCGACGAGCGCGGCCCTTCGGGAGCTTGGGATCGTAGACGACCCCCATGAACTTATTGCCTCGCTTCTCAGGCATGTACGGCCTCTCACGTGTGGAACGATGGGCGGAAAAGAATAGCCCCGAGGTGGGGCATCTTCAGTTAGCGGCGGGCGCGGTAGGCTTTGTTCAACCACTCCCGGGAGGTCGGGGCGTCCAGCTCAATGACCTCGTCAGGGTAGAGGAGGTTGAGGTGGTGCTCGACAAACTTCCTCCCCTTCGGGGTCAGGAAGCAGATCTTGCGGCGGCGCTCGTGGGGATCCTCGACGGCCTCGACCATGCCTAGCCCCGGCTTCCCGAAACGGTGCCACTCACCGAGTGCCATGCAGTTGCGGGAGATAGAGGCGAGAGAAGTGCCAGTGGCATCGACTAGGCCCTGGAGGGTGATCCCAGGCTGACGGGCGATCTCCATCAGGATCTGGTACATCTGCGGGGTGAAGTTCTCCTCCGCCTCGCGGATGTGCTTGATCGAGGACAGGCAGCGCATCAGCGCCGTGGATGCGGACATGCTATTGCTCTTGGTCTGTGCGGGCTCGTCGTTGATGCCCACGTCGTTCACACAGATGGCGAACTTAGCTTTAACAGGCGTTAAGGCAAGAGACATAGTCTGTACTCCCGTGACAGTGTGCGTGGTGGTAACAGTCACACTGGTGCAATAGTTCCCAGCTAGTTGAGAGTCAACTAGATGAGTTCGATGAGGTTGATCGCACCAGCCTTCTCCAGGGCCGCGATGATAGCGACGAGTACGCCTGACGCATACGCGAGCCCCTTCTCCACAGTGATGATGAGGTGAGCCTTACCGGCCCACACCTCGACGCTGTTGGCGTGACGTGCAGCGTCCACAAACCAGCGCCCCCGGGTGTCACCGGAGAACTCAATGTGAACGTCGAGCGTCTTGGGAATGGTCAAGTCAGCAGAGACCAGCTTCCCCACGCCGTAGCCGTAAGGCTGTTTGGCGGGCTCGGTGGTCTCAAGGATCTTTGCCACGATCTTCTCTGCCCCTTCATTGTCGTTGGTGCTCTTGGTCTTGCTGTTGGGTGTGTGTTTCACCATGACCTCTTCAGTCCAGTGTCCCGCTTGTGGGATAGTTCCCACAGGTGAGACGATGCGGAAGCGAAGTGAGGGGCCACCGCCCCTCGTCTCGGGTGTTAGCTGACCTCCGTGTGTGGGAGCCGCACCGGATCGCTCGGGGTGCCCCGGGCGGGATAGTGGTAGACGACACCAGGGCCACCATCGGGTGACCCATCGTCGAGCAGGAAGCGGACGCCCGCCTCGTAGAAGGTCTTGTAGAGCGCCGAGTAGATGTCGGGGCCGATCTTCGGGATCCCGAGCACCGCCTCGATGCGGCGGATGGTGGAGACGCTCACCCCGGCCTTCGCGGCCAGCTCGTCCATGCTCCACTGAAGCATAGCCCGCGC
>Ga0256852_1000044_pt1 | contig 18038 bp, 10 predicted proteins | sample BONnt5_FD_181169 | JGI IMG/M metagenome (GOLD analysis project Ga0256852, IMG submission 181169) | Terrestrial sediment cell enrichment communities from Utah, United States - BONCAT_SYTO_Terrestrial_sediment - 5 | ecosystem: Environmental > Terrestrial > Deep subsurface > Rock core/Sediment...
CGTGGAACATGGGCTTAGAACGGAAAAAAGAAAGGAATAATAAGTGAGGCCAGTAGCCAGAACAAAAGGTTCAGGGGCGTACCCACCTTCAGGTAATCCGAAAAGCGGTAATTGCCCGGGCCATAGATCATGGTATTGGTCTGGTAGCCCATGGGTGTCATAAAGCTCAGCGAAGCAGCATAGGCCACTGCCATCAGGAAGGGCCGCACACTCACGCCCATTTCCTCGGCCGTCACAATGGCGATGGGCGCCAGCAGGGCCGCTGTGGCGTTGTTCGACATAAAGTTGGTGGCCATAAAGGTGATGAAAAAAAACACCGACAAGAGCACATGCGGCCCATACTGCCCCAAGCCGGCAATCAGGTAGTCGGCCAGCAGGCGGGCGGCCCCTGTTTTCTGTAGGGCAGCCCCCATCGACAGCAGGCCGGCCAGCATCACCACCACTTTCCAGTCGATGGCCTTGTACACCTCATCTCCGCGGATACAGCGAAACAACACCAGCAGCACCACCCCTGCCACGGCACTGAGGGCAATCGGCGCCAAGCCGGCGGCGGCTGTCAGCACCACCCCGGCGCTAATGGCCAGCACCGGCACAATCTTGCTGTAATCGTAGGGGCTGCGCTCTGTTTGAGAAATCAACAGAATATCATCGTTCTGCCGCAATTGCTGCGCCTGCTGCTCGGTAGCTGAAATCAGCAGCACGTCGCCCGAGGAGAGCTTAACATGACCGGGCTTTTCGTGCACGATCTCATCGCGGTGGCGGATGGCCAGCACCGAAGCACCCCCATTGTAGGCCCTGAAGTTAAGCGCTTTGAGCGACTTGCCTTCCATATAGGAATTGGGCGTCACGATGGCCTCGTACAGCTTGCTGTTGTTGAGGTGCAACTCATCATCGAGCTTTTTTTCGGACTTCAGCATGATGCCTTTCTCTTCCTTCAACTTCTTGAATTTCTCCATGCGGCAGCGCACCTTCAGCACATCATCAGTTTGCAGCACCAAAGAGGGCGTGGCCTGCAGCTTCATACCCTGGCGGGTTACCTGCATCACCTCTACATCCAGGTTCTGTACCAGGCCCGACTTCTCCAGCGGCTCTCCTACCGAAGGCGACTCAGGCAGCAGCACCACCTCGGTCAGGTAAGCGCCCAGGTTAAACTCTTCCGACAAGTCTTTGGGCTTTTTGCGGCTGGGTAGCAAGTGCCGCCCAACAAAGAACATGTAGCCTATCCCCAGCAAGAGAAAAAGCATGCCGGCCGGCGTAAACTCAAACATGCCCAAAGGTGCCTGCCCCTGGGCCTGGGCAATGCCGCTTACCAGGATGTTGGTAGACGTACCGATCAGGGTACAGACCCCTCCCAGCAACGACCCGAACGAAAGTGGAATAAGCAGCTTGGAAGGGCTTACCTGTATGTCGTCGCTTACCTGCACCACCACCGGCATAAGCAGCGCCACCACGGCCGTGTCGTTGATAAAAGCCGACAGCGTACCGGCAATGAGCATCAGGGCCAGCAGGCAGAGCAGGTAGTTCTTGCGCCCGATACGGGTTAAGGCCACACCTACACTGCTCAGCGCCCCCGATTTAAAAATGGCCGTACTGATGATAAACATGCAGGCCACGGTAATGGTGGCCGGGTTGCTGAAACCGGCAAACCCCTCTTCAGGGGTTAAGATACCTGTCAGCATCAAAAGCGTCAACGTCAGGATTGCCACCGTATCTATCGACATGCGCTCGCTTACAAAAAGTACAACCGCTAGCGCAATTATTCCTAAAACGATGGCAATCTCGAACGTCATACCCTGCCCTCTCGTCATCCTATTCAAGGTGTTGCTGCAGTAAACTTGCGCCCACAGGCAGGTAACAGGTGCCCCGGCCAGTAAAGGAGGCAGCAACCACACTTAACCCATTAGCTATCATACGCTTACAAACAACAAAAGCTATGTTTTGTGCAAAGCCTATGACGTTTTGCTACAAAAAAGGCTCTGGTCTGAGGCCATAAAGCGGAGCAAGGCCCAACGGCTATAAATTTCCTTACCGGGCTACTGCGCGTAAAACAGTTATACTTGGAAGTTGTTCCGCGTTTGCTTTTGTCCCACACTACGCCCTGGCAGATGTTATCACCTGCTGGCAAGCAGCAGTTGCCGTCCGGCTCGCTGGTGAAAAAACACCAACAAGGGCAAAAGTGTAATAAATAGATCCGGACCCAAAACGGTTCTGGCTGAAAAGGGAGTGCCGGAGCGGTTGCATTAGAATGATTGACCAACCGAATGGGCCGCTACTGCCTTCAAGGAGTGACAATGCCTCCGATCACATGCACCACACCGTTTTTTACAGACACATTTGCCTCCTTGACGCGAATGCCATCGACCAGCGTGTAGTCTTCTTTGCGGCAAACCCGTACCTGCGTGCCTGCCAGGGTTTGTAGCCTAGCGCCATCCTTCAGACTATTTTCTTTGTATGCTCCTGTCAGGAGATGACTTGCTACTATGGCACGCAACCGCTCCGGCGCCTCTTGTTGCAGGCTGCTGAGCGCTTCCTCCGGTGGGGCCAGCAAGGTATAGGTGCTATTTCCCGACAGCAGGGGGCTGAGGCCGGCTTTCGTGACCAGTTCGGCGAGCACAGGCCTTTCGGCAAGCAGGTATTGTAGCATCGAAGGGTACTCCTGCTGCACAGCAAGCCCTACCTGCCGCCCCTCAAGCGGCAAACTGCCGGCCAGCAGCAGTACAACTATTGCCCATCTGGTAAAAAGATTTTTGCCTTGCATATGTACCGTGCACGCAAATGTGCCGGTTTTTTATACGCAAGGCAGCTGCAAAAGGGGCAATATTGCGCGCAAAGTACTTTGAAAAAAGTCCAACTGTAACGATGCGTGCCGCCTCTCGCGTGACAAGATCTTAAAACAGGCGCCAGTTGCTGATCTGCTCAAAAAAATTGGCCAACGCCTGCGGCACCAGCACCAGGCTCAGCACAAAACCATAAACAGCCCCATAAAAGTGCGCATCGTGGTTGATGTTGCCGGCCATGCGTTGCGCCGAAAAGTAGGAATACATCAGGTAGAGCACGCCCAAAATAAAGCCCGGAATGCACAGGATGGCATATAGGCAAATATCCTGTGTAGGATAAAAGAGGATACTGGAAAAGACCACTGAGGCCACGCCCCCCGAAGCCCCCAGGGCACGGTAGCTGGGGTCGTTGCGGTGCTTGAGAAAAGTAGGAATATCGGAAACGATAATGCCACCCAGGTAAATCAGCAAGTAAAGGAGGATACCTGTGGTAGGGCCAAACAAGATGCCAAAGGTCTGCTCCACGGCCTGCCCGAAAAAGAAAAGGGTGAACATGTTGAAGAACAGGTGGGTAAAATCGGCATGCAGAAAACCCGAAGTCAGGAAGCGATACCAGGAATTGTCGCGCTGCACGGCATAAGGCTGGAAAATCCAGCGGTTGAGCAGGTCGTAGTTTTTAAAGGCATACAGCGAGATGCCCACCGTGATGATAATGAGAATAAGGGTAACGCTCATTTGGCAATTTGGAAATGTGGAAATTTGAAAATATGAAGATATGAAGATTTGAAAATGTAAGGATTAGGGATTAAAAGTCCTGTAAAGCACTATTATGCAAAACAACAACTCAACAATTTGAACATACGCTCATTTTCAAATTTCCAAATCTCCACATTTTCAAATTCAAGAGTTAGCTATCCCGCTCCATGAGCTGCAGGGCCAGGTTGCGGAGCGCAACTTTATTTTCCTCGGGGCGCTGTACGGCATCCAAATGCTGCAGGGCCCGCTGAAAATAAAGCTCAATCTGCTGCTCGGTCTGCTCACGGATGCCCAGCTCGTCGTACATGGCCGTGATGGCCTGCACCTTTTCGGCCGCTACCGTCTCATCGGTTTTGTCGCGCCAGCCGGTAATGGTTTGCAGCTGCTGCTGGTTAGCCTGCTCCAGGGCCGTGAGCATCAGGAAAGTTTTTTTATCCGAGAGGATATCGCCGCCCACCTGCTTGCCAAACTTGGCTTTGTCACCATACACGTCCAGCAAATCGTCGCGCAGTTGGAAGGCAATGCCGATGTTGTCGCCAAAGGCCCGCAGGTGCCCGGCGTCGGCTTCCGGGGCCCCCTGCAGGATAGCACCCAGCTCCAGGCTGAAACCCAGCAACACGGCCGTCTTGAGCGTGATCATGTGGATATACTCCTGGATGCCTACCTGGAGGCGCTGCTCAAAGTTCATGTCCAGCTGCTGGCCTTCGCACACCTGGGCGGCCGTTTCGCTGAAGCGTTCGATTACCCGGCTCAGGCGGTCAGGTTCCACGTGCAGCAAAAGCTGGTAGGCGCGCACCAGCATCACATCGCCCGAAAGGATGGCCGTATTGGCATTCCATTTCTCGTGCACCGTTTGCCGGCCACGGCGCAGGGGCGCCTTGTCCATGATGTCGTCGTGCATGAGCGTGAAGTTGTGGAAAACCTCCACGGCAGCGGCAGGCAAAAGTGCCTTGTCTATATCCTCATCAAACATCCTGGCGCTCAGCAGCACCAACAGCGGTCGGATGCGCTTGCCCCCCAGGGCCATGATGTAGCGGATGGGTTCGTAAAGCTCTGCCGGGTTTTCCCCATAGCGGAGCGTGGATAAAGTATGGTGTATCTTTTCGGAAAGGATGTTGATATCCACAGGATACTTAGTGTTGTTTTAGTGTTTCGATAAGCTCCAGATCGATGGTGCGCTCGGCCAGGTTGGCACTTTTCACCTCTACCAGCACCTCATCGCCAAACGAAATGATGCGCTTGCTCTGGCGGCCAATAATGCGGTAGTTGTCCGCATCCAGGTCGTAATAATCGTCGGTAAGATCCGACAGGCGGACCATGCCCTCGCACTTGTTTTCCTCGATCTCCACAAAGATACCCCATTCTGTGACACCAGACACTATTCCTTTGTAGCGGTTTCCGATGGTGTCGCGCATAAACTCCACCTGCTTGTACTTGATAGAGGCACGCTCGGCATCGGCGGCCCGTTTTTCCATTTCCGATGAATGCTGGCAGCGCTGCTCATACTCCTCCTTTTCGGCCGAAGGACCGCCGTCGAGGTAGTGCTGCAGCAGGCGGTGGGCCATCATATCCGGGTAGCGGCGGATGGGCGAAGTGAAGTGCGAATAGTGGGCAAAAGCCAAACCAAAGTGCCCCTCGGGCTCGGTACTGTACTTGGCTTTGGCCATGGTGCGGATAGCCAGGTGCTGCAATACGCTTTGTTCGGGTTTGCCCTCAATTTCTTCGGTCAGGTTGTTGAGCTCTTCCGAAATGTCCCCTTCGGGGTCTACCTTGTAGCCAAACTTGCGGGCAAAGAGCGAGAAGGTGCTCAGCTTGTCCGGGTCGGGAGCCCCGTGGGTACGGTACACCATGGTAGGGCGCTTCTTGCCTTTGCCCAGGTTGTAGACGTACTCGGCCACCTTTTTATTGGCCAGCAGCATAAACTCCTCGATGAGCTTGTGGGCGTCTTTGCGCTCTTTCACATACACTGAAAGCGGCTTGCCGTTCTCATCGAGCTTAAACTTCACTTCTACCGTTTCAAAGCTGATCGCCCCGTTTTTGAAGCGCTTGTCTTTGAGCTTTTTGGCAATGCCGTTGAGGATGTTGATTTCCCCGGCAAAGTCCCCCTCGCCCGTTTCGATGCGCTCCTGGGCTTCTTCGTAACTAAAGCGGCGGTCGGAGTAGATCACCGTGCGGCCAAACCAGGCATCGTAGAGCTTGCCATTGTCGTCGAGCTCAAACACAGCCGAGAAAGTCAGCTTTTCTTCGTGCGGCCGCAGGGAACATAATCCATTGGAAAGGCGCTCGGGCAGCATCGGGATGGTGCGGTCGACCAGGTAAACGGAGGTGGCCCGGTGGAAGGCTTCTTTTTCCAGCACGCTGCGCGGGTGCACGTAATGGGTCACGTCGGCGATGTGCACGCCGATTTCCCAGTTGCCGTTTTCCAGCTTCCGGATCGAGAGGGCGTCGTCAAAGTCCTTGGCATCTACCGGGTCGATGGTGAAGGTGGTTACCTGGCGGAAGTCGCGGCGCTTGGCAATCTCGCCGGCCGTAATTTTATCTGAAATCTTTTCGGCCTCCTCCTCCACTGTTTCCGGGAACTCGAAAGGCAGGCCGAATTCGGCCATGATGGAATGAATTTCGGCCTCGTGCTCGCCGGCCGGGCCAAACACGCGGGTCACCTCACCGGTAGGGTTTTTGCCCGGCTCACTGGGCCATTCTACAATCCTGACCAGCACCTTGTCGCCAGCCTGGGCGCCGTTGAGATTGCGCTCGCCCACAAATACATCAAAGTAAAGCTTCTTGAAGTCAGGCACCACGAAACCGAAATTCTTGGTCAACTGCATCACCCCTACCAGCTCCTCCCGCGTACGTTCGAGCACTTCCACCACGATGCCTTCGGCCCTGCCCCCGGAGAGGGTCGGCAGTACTTCCACTTTCACCAGGTCGCCGTCCATGGCGTATTTGAGGTGCTCGCGAAACACGCGCACATCCTCCTCGGTCTCCTCCGACACAATATAGGCATACTTGCTGTTGGCCAGGTCCACGCGGCCGGTGATGATGTTGACGCGCAGGTTGAGCATGTACTTGTCCTGGTCTACAAGCAAAAGCCTGTTTTCCCGCAGCAGGCTGTCCAGAATGGCATGCAGCTGGTCGCGCCCTTTCTTGTCTACCACGCCCAGGCGGCGGGTGATCTGGCGTTGCGTAAAAACGGTATCAGGACTGTTGGAGAACATCTCCAGTACAATACCTTTAGCAGATTTGTCTTTTCCTGCTCTGCGGCCGTCACCGCGGGGAGCCGCCTCCCTGCGAGACGACAATGCCCCGCCTCGTGGCCCGCCTTCTGTTTTAGCGGCGGCATCTCCCCTGCGGGAACCGCCTCTTTCGCTTCGGGAGCTGTTTCTTTCATGGCGGCCGTCTTTTCCTCTGCCGCTTCTTTTACTGTTTTTACTTCTCATACATCGGGTTATGTCTCTGCGGATGGCTGCCCCTTTGGCAGCCTTGTCCATGCACTGTCTGCAACCAATCAGACAAACGTACTATACGCCTGCAAGCGGCGCTTTGGTTGAAGAAAGCCCTTAATTCAGGTGAATTTATATAGAATTTTCTATATAAGCGGACACATATTGCCCGCTTTACAGGAATTAGCGGCAGATACACAAAAAAGGTCCGTTGCTTTTTCTCCAAAACCTGCCGCCCGTACAAATGTGTAGCCTATTTTACACTAACCTGCAACAGCTATGAGCAAACACAAAAGCAGCAAACAAAAGAAAAAGAAGCACAGCCACGCGCCTGCCCCGCAGAGCGAGAAAAGCTACCTACAGAGCGGCCGCGCCCGGAGCCTGCCCATTCACAAGTGCCTGGTTACCAAAGACTGGAAGAAAACAGACATGGCCCAGGTGATTGTGGCCCGCCGCCACGTAAACGGCCATGTGACCGTTGGCGCATACCTGATCGATTTGCTTTGTGCCGGTGTCAAAGACAGTTTTTACCTTTTCAACATCCCCGAGTTTGAATTTAACGAAGACATCGTTTTTTCGCCTGGTAACCTGGAGGAATGTTCTTATGAGCTGGCCCACAACATCATTTACGGCGCCGTGGCCTTTGCCCGGGAATACGGCATTGAGCCCCCGGCCGATTTTCAGCTCACGCAGCAAATCCTGGAAGAAGACACCGAAGAGATCGAACTCATTGAAATTGCATTCGGCCGTGAGGGCCGCCCCGTGTTGATGCTCAATACCGAAGATCCCAGACTAGACTATTACCGGCGCCAGCTGGAGAAATACGCCGGCCCGGGCAGTTATGATGTGGAAGGAATGGCGCCCTTAGCAAAGCTGACAGGGGATCTGGAAGGAGATCTGGAGGAAGAATACTACCTGTACCCGGAAGAATGGGATGCACTGGACTGGGAAGATTTTATCGATGAAACAAAACCGGAGGAGCTGGTTCTCTTTTCGGCCCAGGCCCTGTACATATATGAGCAGCTGGTTTACCAGCCTGCCATCGTCAGCAGCCCGCTTCTCAGTGCCATCAGCCTGCAAAAGGTATCCATTACCTATGAATGGGCAGAGGAATTGCCTTATCATCATTCATCCCAGGAAATAAAAGAGCTCCAGAAAGCCCGTAAAATCATTGATACCAAGCAGGTTGCTAAAGCCGAGTTGGAAGCCTTAGCCAGAACATTGCAGGAAGACATCGTGCGCTGGCCGCAGAACCCCGATTTTTGGAGCTGCCTGGGCCAGGTATATGAACGGCTGGAAAAAAATAAAGAAGCCGAAGAAATTTTCGCTACGCTGCCGGAAAAATTCCCTGCCTATACAATTGGCAAGGCCGAATATGCCGAAAGGCTGGTGCTTGATGAAAAATTAGAACAGGTGCCTCCGCTCTTCGACAATCACTTCGACCTGCCAGGCGCCTTCCCCGACCGGACCGTGTTCCATATAACAGAAGTACTCTCTTTTTACTATGCCATGTGCATGTACTTTTTACGGAAAGGGGAACTACTAAACGCCTACTGCTACTACAAAACCATCTACAACCTGGAGCTGGCCGAAGACTTTGCCTCTTTTGGCATGCTGGAACTGATATTGAAAGTGGATATCATCAAAGCCATGAAGAAAGAACTTGAAGGAGCCCGCAAGCATAAAAAGAAAAAAGAAGCGCTAATTAGCAGGCTGTTGCCGGAAACCGACGAGGAGACCGGGTAAAACTTCCGGGGCTTAAGTTACAGCTGCAGTCTCCCAGCCGTCGTAGTCGCCATTGTGTTGCCGGGCCAGGCGCCAGAGCATCAGCACCACTTTGTCTATGTGTACCTGGTCTACTTTATCGCTGCGCCTGAGCTGCAGGCGGAAAGGATAATCCTCCAGTTCCTCCTCGTAATCGCTGGTCACCACTTCAAAATTCTCCGGGGCTACACGCGCGAGAAATGCCTGCCGGTCGGCTTCAGTACGGAAGTAGATCCAGTGATCTACCGCTCTCGCCTGGTTGAGATCGTCACCATGTTTTTCCAGCTCATCCACCACTTTGCGGTTCTTGATACGCTGCAGCTGTTCGGGCTCGGGATAAAGAAAAGTAAAGTAGCGGCTCCAGTCTTTGTCTTCCTGCAAGCCTGTTGTGTACTTGTAGGTGCTATAATCTCCCATTACCCGGGCAACGGTTTGCTCATAAGCCTTGCCCAGGCCCAGGTAAAAGTAAATGGTTCTGCGGGCATCGGAGGTAAGGCGACCGGCATAGGTGGCCTTGTGGTTGAGCTGTAACTCGGTATCGAGCGCATCTTCAATTTCCTGCAGGGCCACCGTTTCTTCGAGCGCCGACAAGCCGTCCGGGCGCGGGTTCTTCATCTGGATGGCCACCCAGGCCAGATAAGGCTTGGCAGCAACAGGCGCCACCGCAGCCAGCCCCAAGTCTACCGCAATGGAAGCCGGTTTCTGTCCTACAATATTGAAATAGAACTGCCAGTCGGGTATGTAATTCGTCTGCTGCATGGTCGGGTTTTTAAGGAGGGCTTTAGCGCTGGCTCAGGCAGGCAAGGAGGTAGCAGGTACAACAGTCTGCAGGATCTCCCGCCGCTGCCGTGCTGCCATCATATCTTTTATCCCGCCTCCCGGAACAGCACTAAGAAGGGTACGCGTATAAGCCTGCTGCGGGTTAAGGTAAACTTGCTCGGGCGTGCCACTTTCCACAATACGCCCTTCGTGCATCACCAGGATGCGGTCGGCCATATGCCGGGCTACGGCCAGGTTGTGGGTGATAAAGAGATAACTCATGCCAGACTCCTGCTTGAGCTGGTTGAGCAGGTTAAGTACCTGTGCCTGCACCGATACATCCAGCGACGATACCGCCTCATCGGCCACCAGCAAATCGGGTTGCAGTGCCAAGGCCCGCGCAATACAGATTCGCTGCTGCTGCCCTCCTGAAAAGTGCTGTGGATAAGCATCAAAGTGCTCGTCCGAAAGCCCCACTTTTTCAAGCAGTTCCATGGCTTTTCCACGCCGCTCGCTCTCACGGGCATAGAGTTTATGCACACGCATGGGCTCGATGATTGCCTCCCCGACCGTATGCATGGGGTTAAGCGAAGCATAGGGATCCTGAAAGATCATCTGCAAATAGCGGCGACGCCGGCGCAGGGCTTCTTCGTCTAGTTGCGCCAGGTCATGGCCCTGGAAAAGGATGCGCCCGCCAGTAGGTTCCAGCAGGCGCAGCACCGCCCGCCCCAAGGTTGTTTTTCCACAACCCGATTCGCCGACCAGTGCCACCGTTTCGCCAGGGTAAATGGCAAAACTCACTCTATCCACCGCCTTTACATAGGCCCTGGTGCGCCCCCAAAAATCCCTACCTGCAGCGAAGTGTACCTGCAGGTTTTCTACCTCCAGCAGCGGCTGCTGCAGCTCTTTTTCCCGGGTATTTACTTTTTTGCGTAATGAGTTGCACCCACCGTTCGGCAGCAAGTCTGCCGTATGGAGCTCCTGCTGCTTTTTCACAGCAGTCCCCGACGCTTCGGGTTGCATGAAATCAGCCATGGTGGGCAACAACGCCTGCGGCCTGCCTGTCAGTGTAGGTCGACAGGCCAGCAGCCCCCTGGTATACGGGTGCTGCGGATGGGTAAAAACTTCGTGCACCGTGCCCGTTTCCACCACCTTCCCGCGGCACATCACCAAAATGCGGTCGGCCATATCGGCCACTACGCCCAGGTCATGGGTGATGAAAAGCACGGCTGTTTGTGCCTGCAAACGCAATTGGTCTATCAACGCCAAGGTCTGGGCCTGCACGGTCACGTCCAGGGCGGTGGTGGGTTCATCGGCAAGCAGCAGCGCGGGTTTACAGGCCATGGCCATGGCGATCATCACACGCTGCTGCTGCCCGCCCGAAAGGCTATGTGGATAAGCCTTGTATATGCTCTCCGGGCGGGGTAGCCCCACGTCGGCAAACAGCTGCAACACGCGCGCTTTGGCTTCTTTTTTCGTTAACTTGGTGTGCAGCAGCAATGCCTCTGCCACTTGTTTTCCACAGCACAGCACGGGGTTAAGCGAAGACATCGGATCCTGGAAGATCATGCTTATCTCGCAGCCGCGGATTTGCTGCAGCTGCCTTTCGGATGCTTGCAGTAAGTCGAGCTGCCCAAAGCGATCGGACTGGAAGCGTACCTCTCCTCCTGTTATCTGGGCCGGCGGCGTGCTGAGCAGCCGCATGACCGACAGCGCCGTAGCCGACTTCCCCGAACCCGACTCTCCCACAATGGCCACCACCTCGCCCGGATATACTTCGAACGACACCTTATCCACTGCCTTGGTGCTGCCCTGGGCTGTGGAAAAAACGGTTTCCAGGTTGTTAACCTGCAGGATAGGGGTAAGTGTTGACAAGGGCTGAAGATGGTTAAGCTGTGCGTTAAAAATAAAGCTTTTACGCTACTTTTGCTCGCTTATTTTACACAAGCCGCAAAGCGTTTTTCAACAGTACAAACAAGAAGGGCTGCTCCACATGGAACAGCCCTTCTTCAATTATCTTGCTATTGTTCTTACAGCCCCTGCTGCTGCTCGATGGTAGTCTGGTTTTTATGCTCCGGGGCATCGTCCGTACCGAAGAAACGCTTCTGGTTGAACAGGATCAACAACACACCGATGAAAATAGCCGAGTCGGCCACGTTGAAAATCGGCCATAAAGACATGGGTTTGCCTCCAAGCAGCGGGATCCAGTGCGGTACAATGCCCTCCCAGATGTCGATGTAAAACATGTCGATTACCTGCCCGTGAAACCAGGGCGTAGACGAACCATAGGGCGCGTTGTCGAACCACACGCCATAAAAGGTACTGTCGATGAGGTTGCCGATAGCCCCGCCCAGGATCAGGGCGATACACCAGATCAGCCCTTTGGGCGCACGGTGCTTTACCAGGTAGTAGAGATAGTAGCCGATTCCGAACATGGCCACCAGGCGGAAAAGCGTCAGCATAAGCTTGCCGTACTCCGAGCCCAGCTCTACCCCGAAAGCCATACCCGGGTTCAGCGTATAGTGCAGCTTGAGCCAGTCGCCGATCAAGTGAATCTCGCCCGGCAGGCCCATTTCCATGTTGTAATGCACGATCAGCTTTACCGCCTGATCCAGGATAATTACGGCCAGTGCAGCCAGGTAGTATTTTCCGTATTTCATATCTGCATAGATAAGTGGCAAGTTCCTACGTTAATGGTAGGCCGCCTTGCGTATCGCTGTTACAAATAACAGCACCGGAAATGTCTTCCGGTGCCCTTGGTTTAAACTAGATAACCGTCTTTTCTGCCGGCTGGATCCGGATATACACTTTGTAGTCGTCAATATCGAGCAGCGTCGCGTCGGCAAGCTCCTCTACTACCTCCAGGTTCAGGGCCTGCGTTTCGGCACAGACATACTCCCCATAATTGGCTACGGCGGCATTCACTTCCGGCTCGGCAAACTGCAGTTGGATACGGATCTTGTCCTGCACTTCCAGGTTGCTGTCTTTGCGCAGGTTCTGGATACGGTTCACCAGGTCGCGGGCGATGCCTTCCTGCTTCAATTCCTCGGTCAGGGTGATGTCCAGGGCCACGGTCAGCCTGCCTTCGCCGGCCACCAGCCAGCCCGGGATGTCTTCGGAAGTGATGTCCACATCGTCCGGCGTAAGCACGGCTGTTTCATTTTCATCCAGCTGGACTTCAAATCCGCCTTCTCGCTCCAGGCGTGCTATGTCGTTCTGGTCCATGCGCTGCACGGCAGCCGCCACGAGCTTCATTTTCGGCCCGTACACCTGCCCCAGCTTTTTAAAGTTCGGCTTGATCTTTTTCACCAAAATGCCCGAAGTATCGTCGATGTACGCAATGGCTTTCACGTTCACTTCGCTCAGGATCAGGTCGGCTACGGCCTGGATCTGCTGCTTCATTTTTTCGTTGAGCACCGGAATAAGGATGCGCTGCAGCGGCTGACGCACTTTGATCATCTGCTTTTTGCGCAGCGAATGCACCAACGACGATACGGTTTGCGCCAGTTGCATGCGCTCTTCCAGGTCCTGGTCGATGGCCGAGTGCGCTACTTCCGGGTAATAAGCCAGGTGCACCGACTCCTGGCTGTGCTTGCCGCTTACGTTGTTGAGGTCGCAGTAGAGTTGCTCGGTGTAGAAAGGCGCAATCGGCGAGGCCAGCCTGGCCACAGTTTCGAGGCAGGTGTAAAGCGTCTGGTAAGCGGCAATCTTGTCGGTGTTGTATTCCCCTTTCCAGAAGCGCTTGCGGTTGAGGCGCACATACCAGTTGCTCAGGTCATCGACCACGAAATCCTGGATGGCCCGGGCCGCCCGCGTCGGGTCGTAATCGGCATAAAAAGCATCTACCTGCTCTACCAGCGTATTCAGCTTAGAGATGATCCAGCGGTCGCTTTCGGTGCGCTGCTGCATCGGCACGTCGGCCTCGGCATAGGTAAAGTTGTCGAGGTTGGCGTAAAGCGCAAAGAAAGAGTAGGTGTTTTGCAAGGTGCCGAAGAAGCGACGCTGCGTTTCCACCACCCCATCCGGGTTGAACTTGAGGTTGTCCCACGGCGGGGCATTGGCAATCATGTACCAGCGCACGGCATCCGGGCCGTAAGTGCCGATCATGTCGAAAGGATCGATGGTGTTGCCCAGGCGCTTGCTCATCTTATTGCCGTTTTTGTCGAGCACCAGGCCGTTGGCAATCACGTTCTTGTAAGCCACGCTGTCTTCGAGCATCACCGCCAGCGCATGCAGGGTAAAAAACCAGCCGCGTGTCTGGTCCACACCCTCGGCGATAAAGTCGGCCGGGAAGTTTTGTTCAAAGATTTCCTTGTTTTCGATCGGGTAGTGCCACTGTGCATAAGGCATCGCGCCCGAGTCGAACCACACGTCGATCAGGTCTGGTTCTCTGTACATTGGCTTGCCCGAGTGGCTTACCAACACGATGTTATCCACATAAGGGCGGTGCAGGTCGTTTATCTCCACGGCTGCATCCATTACCCCGGCTTCCACTGCGCGGTCGATCTCTTCGCTGAGCTGGGCGATAGAGCCGATACAGATTTCCTCTTCGCCGTCTTCGGTGCGCCAGATCGGCAGCGGCGTGCCCCAGTAGCGGGAGCGCGACAGGTTCCAGTCCACCAGGTTTTCGAGCCAGTTGCCGAAGCGGCCCGTACCGGTCGACTCGGGTTTCCAGTTGATGGTTTTGTTGAGCTCGATCAGGCGCTCTTTTACGGCTGTGGTTTTGATAAACCAGCTGTCGAGCGGATAATACAATACCGGCTTGTCGGTACGCCAGCAGTGCGGGTAAGTGTGTTCGTATTTTTCGACCTTAAAGGCCTTGCCTTCTTCTTTGAGCTTGATGGCAATCAGCACATCCGTCGGCTTGTAGTCGGCACCGCTCTCGTCCTGGCCGTCGTAGTTTTTCACATACATGCCGGCAAAGTCGGTGACTTCCTTTACAAAGCGGCCTTGCTTGTCTACCAGCGGCATGGGCTTGCCCTGCTCGTCCTCTACCAACAGCGCCGGGATGCCGTTCTGGGCCGCTACCCTGAAGTCGTCGGAACCGAAAGTAGGCGAGATATGCACAATGCCGGTACCGTCCTCGGTGGTCACAAAGTCGCCCACAACTACGCGGAAAGCCGGCTTGTCGGGCTGCACGTAGGGCATCAGCTGGTGGTACTCCACTCCTTCCAGGTCACGGCCTGTAAACTCTTCCACCACCTGGTACGGGATCAGCTTATCGCCCGAGCTATAGTCGGTGAGCGCCAGCTCGGCCGCCTTGGGGTTAAAGTAACGGCTCACCAGGTCGCGGGCCAGGATTACCGAAATCGGCTCGTAGGTGTAGGGGTTGTAGGTGCGCACCTTCACGTACTTGATGCCTTTGCCCACGGCCAGGGCCGTATTGGCCGGCAGCGTCCAGGGGGTGGTGGTCCAGGCCAGGAAGTATACTTTCTCCTCCTCGTGCGCGAAGAGGAACATGTTGCGCGTAATGCGCTTTACTTCGAACTGGGCCACGATGGTGGTGTCCTTCACCATTTTGTAGCAGCCCGGCTGGTTCAGCTCGTGCGAGCTCAGGCCCGTGCCCGCACCCGGCGAGTAAGGCTGGATGGTATAGCCCTTGTACAAATAGCCTTTGTCGTAGAGGCGTTTTAGCAGCGCCCAGCAAGACTCGATGTATTCGTTTTCGAAAGTGATGTAGGGGTTGTTCAGGTCCACCCAGTAACCCATCTTCTCGGTCAGGTCGTCCCACTGGTGTTTGAAGCGCATCACCGTTTCGCGGCAGCGCTGGTTGTATTCCGCTACCGTAATCTTTTTGCCGATGTCTTCTTTGGTAATGCCCAGCTCTTTTTCTACCTGCAGCTCAACCGGCAGGCCGTGCGTATCCCACCCGCCTTTGCGGTTCACCTGGAAGCCTTTCAGGGTTTTGTAGCGGCAGAAGATGTCTTTCACGGCGCGGGCCATCACATGGTGGATGCCCGGCGTACCGTTGGCCGAAGGCGGTCCTTCGTAAAATACGAAGGGGGTGTTTCCTTCGCGGGTAGCTACCGATTTCTCAAAGATGTTGTGCTCTTTCCAGAAGGCCAGCACCTGTTCGCCTACCGTGGCGTAATTCAGTTGTTTATACTCTCTGTAATTTCCCATTTGCAGGATTTTCTTGATCCATTTTTAACGTAAGCTGCGCCAGGTCGAGTTCCTCGTCAGCTTCTTCCATGTAAGCCTCGTCGATCTGCTCGATCAACGCGTAAGGGTCTCGCTGGTACTTGCCGCTGTCGAAGCTCATCAACAGGGTTGGCAAGATAACCAGGTTTGTGAATAATGCAATCAGTAAGCTCACCGACATGAGCACGCCCAGCGCTTTGGTGCCCCCGAATTCGGAGAAGGCAAAGATCACAAAGCCAAAGAACAGGATGATGGACGTGTAGATCATGCTCGTGCCCGCTTCCTCGAGGCTGGCGGTAATGGCACGGCTCACGTTAAAGCCGTTTACCTGCAGCTCGTGCCGGTACTTGGCCAAAAAGTGAATCGAGTCGTCGATGGCAATGCCCAGCGCAATGCTGAAGATCAGGGCCGTGCTGGGTTTGAGCGGGATGTTGAAAAAGCCCATCAGCCCCCCGGCTATCAGCAGCGGGATCATGTTCGGGATAAGCGAGATCACCACCACCCGGATCGACTTGAACAGCAGCGCAATCGTGAGCGTAACCAGGCCAAAAGCCAGCAGCAGGCTTGAACGCAGGTTGTTGATCAGGTACTCGTTGCCTTTGATAAAGAGCAGCGTGGTGCCGGTAAGGCTTACCGAAGTCTGGCTGCCGGTATCGTCGCGGATAAAGGTCATCGTGTTGCCTTCTTCCGTCAGGGTGACGCCCTGGCCGCCGTAAATCTCGCGCACCTGCGGCTTTATTTTTTTGAGGATAAGCGTATCCAGTTCACGGGAGCCCACGTCGGCCACTTTCAGCGAAATACGCGCCGTTTGCCCCGTGCTGTCTACAAAAGCACGCAGCAGGCGCTGGTTCTCGCCCTTGTCCTGGCCGGCCAGGTACGAGAAGATAAAGTTACGCTCCGTATTGTCGGGCAGGCGGTACGAGGCAGGGTCGCCCTCATAAAAAGCCTGGGTAGCCGTTTTCACCAGCCCCACCACCGAGATGGGTGCCGACAGGATGGGCTGCGTGCGCAGGAAGTCTTCCAGCTCCTCGAGCTTGCGCAGGTTGGGCAGGCGCATTACGCCTTGCTTGCTGCCCGTATTCACGACCACTTCCAGGGGCATCACCCCGTTAAAATGGCGCTCCAGGAAGGCCAGGTCGGCGTTCACGCTGCTTTCGGCGGGCAGGTCGTCGACCATATAGGAAACGGTCTTCACCTTGTAAATGCCCCAGCAGGACAAAGCCATCACAACCGTGAGAAAGAAATATACCAGGTGGCGCTTACGGTGCACGATAAAGTCGAAAAATTCGAGCAGCTTGGTGAGCGGCTTGGCATCGAGGTGGCGCAGCTGACGTGGCGTTGGCGGCGGCAGGTAGGAAAACAAGGCCGGCACCAGGATCATGCTGATAAAGAAAGTAACAAAGATGTTGATGCCCGCTACCACCCCGAACTCATACAGGATGGCAATGTGGGTAAACGTAAAGACGATAAAGCCGATGGCCGTGGTGGTGTTGTTGACCAGGTTCACCAAGCCTATTTTGCTGATAACCCGCGTCAGGGCCAGCACTTTGTTGCCGTGGCGGCGATAATCCTGGTGGTAGCGGGCCAGCAGGTAAGTTGAGTTCGGGATGCCGATCACCACGATAATGGAAGGGATCAGCCCCGTGAGCAGGGAGATCTTATAGCCCAACAAGCCGATTACGCCCAGCACCCACACTACCACCACGCTGATGACCACCATCGGAATGAGCACGGCATAAAAGGAGCGGAAAAAGAGGAAAAGCGAAACGGCCGTTACCAGCAGGGCCAGCCCCAGGAAGAGCTGCATCTCTTCGGCCACTTTTGTAGACATAACCGAGCGCACGAAAGGCAGGCCGGCATAATGCAACTGGATGCTGGTGGTTTTAGAAAAGGCATGGGTGTGTTCCAGGATGTTATCCATCACCTGGGTGCGGCGGGCCGAGTTGAGATAAGCCGGATCCAAGGTGACGGCCAGCAGGGTGGCGCCTGTTTTTTCGTTGATGATCTGCCCCTCGTAGAAGCCCTGGCTACGCACAGCCTGCAGCAGGCTGTCGAGCCCATGTTGCGTTTGCGGAAAGGGAGTGAAAATCTTCCGGGTCGTAAACCTGCCTTGGGCTGTGTCTTTCGCTACCTGTACCAGGTTGGGCAGGGCGATCACAGCTTTTACGCCTTCTACCTGCCTGAGATCTTTTATCAGCTGATCGAGCGCCCGGAAGTGCTGTAGTTTGTATACCTTGTTATCCTGCAGGCCCACCACCAGGATATTGCCATCTTCGCCAAAAGTCTGCTTAAAGCGCTGAAAATACCGCATGTCCGGGTCTTCGGGCGATACGACATTGGCAAAGTCATAGGACATTTCCACGTCTTTGGCCTTATAAGCCATAAACGCAGTTAGTACGGC
>Ga0256852_1000048_pt1 | contig 16250 bp, 15 predicted proteins | sample BONnt5_FD_181169 | JGI IMG/M metagenome (GOLD analysis project Ga0256852, IMG submission 181169) | Terrestrial sediment cell enrichment communities from Utah, United States - BONCAT_SYTO_Terrestrial_sediment - 5 | ecosystem: Environmental > Terrestrial > Deep subsurface > Rock core/Sediment...
GGCCTACGATTAGGACACATCTTTTTAGTCCTGCTTCAAGCTTTCAGCTTGGAGTTTTTTTGAGACAAGCTTTCAGCTTGTGGGACACAGTCTCGTGTTGCTTGGCAAGCTGAAAGCTTGCGGCATTGCTCCTCCAAGTTAAAAACTTGAAGGAGCATAAAGCGAAAGAGGAGCATAGTACACTTGTGTCCTAATCGTAGCCCTTGAGGGCAGGGGTGTTTCATGTTCCTGCTTGCTGGGGGGCGTTTTCAACTTGTGCCTTAAGAAAATGGAGGCACGAGCGGGACGCTCGCGCCAGCAGTTGGTAATTTGTCAGCAGTTTAAGGGGCTGTCGGAACAGCAGTAAGCACAGCAGCAAAGACCTCACAGCATCCGCAGGACCTGTGAGTGCCTGAAGATCACAAACAGCCGGTCCGCCCGCCATCCACCGGCACGTTGATGCCGTTGATGTAAGCCGCGGCCGGGGTGGCCAGAAAGGCAGCGGCAGCGGCCACCTCTTCGGGCGTGGCAAAACGGCGGGCCGGGATTTCAGCCATCATCTCGGCCTCCTCTGCTTCTGTGCTTGTTTGGTTTTTCTGGGCCTTGTTGGCAATAATAGACTCCAGGCGGGCGGTGCGGGTAGCGCCGGGAAGCACATTGTTTACCGTGATGCCGTAAGGCCCCAGCTCGTTGGCCATGGTTTTGGCCCAGCCGGCCACGGCACCCCGGATGGTGTTGGATACGCCCAATCCCTGCAAAGGCTGCTTTACCGAGGTGCTGATGATGTTGATGATGCGCCCGTAGCCGGCCTGCTGCATGAGCGGAGCCACCGCCTGCACCAGTTGGTGGTTGTTGATCAGGTGCATGTTGAAAGCCTGGAGGAATTCCTCCGGCTTTGCTGCCGTGATCGGTCCGCCGGCAGGGCCACCGGTATTGTTGACCAGGATATGCACGGCATCAAGTTGCTGTATATAATTTGTGATCTGCTCTTGCAGCTCGTCGGGCTGAGCAAAATCGGCTGCCAGGTAGTGGTGCTGTTGGCCTTGGCTGCCGTCGAGTTGGCTGATCACCTCCTGGAGTTTTTCCTCGTTGCGGGCTACCAGGGTGATATGAGCGCCCAGCTGGGCCAGCTCCAGCGCCACGGCCCGGCCAATACCTTGCGTGCTGCCGCAAACAAGGGCGCGTTTGTTTGTCAGGTCTAAGTTCATAAGCTAAATGTAAGCTTTAAGAGTGAAGAGTTAAAAGTGAAGCGTTAAAAGTTTAGTTCTCAGCGCTCTTCAAGATACCCACGCAAAAGGGAAGCATATCGGCTTCTTAACCTGATTCCTAAACCCGAATGACAGAACACAAACTCTTCACTTTTAACGCTTCACTCTCCACTCTTCACTTCTGCCCGGGGTGACTGGAGGATTACCGTTTGTAAGGGCTTTTGCGTACCTTCAAACGAAAACTTAATGCAAGAACACAATGGCTATAGCAAAACCCTTCAACTTTAAGCAGTGGATCGAGGAGCACCGCCACCTGCTCAAACCGCCGGTGGGCAACCGGCAGGTGTTTAAAGGCAACGACGACTTTATCGTGATGGTGGTGGGCGGTCCCAATGCCCGTAAGGACTACCACTACGACGAGGGGGAGGAATTTTTCTACCAGTTGGAGGGCGATATCCTGCTAAAGATTATTGAAGACGGCAAGCCGGTGGACATCCCGATCCGCGAAGGGGAAATCTTCCTGTTGCCGCCACGTGTGCCGCACTCTCCGCAACGACCGGCCAATACCATCGGCCTGGTGGTGGAGCGCTACCGCAAGCCGGGCGAAAAAGACGGTTTCCTGTGGTTTTGCGAAAATTGTGGCAACAAGCTCTACGAGGAGTATGCCGATGTAACCGACATTGTAGAGCAGCTGCCCAAGATCATGAATAACTTCTGGGAAAACGAAGCCCGTCGCACCTGCAGCAATTGCGGACAGGTGATGCAGCCACCTGTAAAGGGTCCCGAGTCTTGAGTTACAAGTCAAGAGTTACGAGTCAAGATAAATCAGACAAGTTGCGCTTTTTCAACTCGTGACTCAAAAGAAATCCTGTACAGCATCCTTAATCCTGTAAATCCTGATCCGAAACACGCCTTATGCGCCTGTCCCACCCGGATTTAGTTACCGAGCGACTGCACTTGCGGCTCATACAGCCTGCCGATGCGGACTTTATTTTGCAGGGCCTCTCGGATGAGCGGGTAACGCAGTATTACGCCGTGCACTACCACACGCCGGAAGCGGTGCAGGAGCAGATGCGCTTTTACGAAAACCTGCTGGCGCAGGGCACGGGCGCCTGGTGGGCCTTTTCGCTGGCTGGGCAACAGGAGCTTATCGGCGCCTGCGGCCTGAACAGCATTGCGCCCGAGCACAGGAAAGGCGAAATCGGTTTCTGGCTGCTGCCCGACTACTGGGGTGCGGGCTATGTGGCGGAGGCTGCGCGGGCAGTGCTCGGCTATGCTTTTGAACAGATGCAGCTTAACCGTATTGAGGCAATCGTGGAAGACGGCAACATTCAGTCGGAAAAACTGCTGGAGAAGCTTGGCTTTAGTTTTGAGGGGCGCCTGCGCGAAAGTGAAATAAAAGGCGGCCGCTACATCGACCTGCTTTATTACAGCATCCTGCGCAGAGAAGCGCTCCCGGAGCAAAAAGCCCCTGTGATACAGCCTGCATAAGAAAAATAAAAAGTGTATCTTGTTGGATTGCCTTCTGCAGCCGTACACCTTTTAGCAGCATTTTGCCTTTACCAACATGCAACTACATACGCCTACACTTCCTGCTCAGGACCTGTTCAAGATCGACATCCACACGCACATTTTGCCTGCTACCTGGCCCAATCTGCGGGAGCGTTATGGCTATGGCGGCTTTATCCGGCTCGAGCACCACAAGCCCTGCTGTGCCCGCATGATGATGGACGATAAGTTCTTCCGTGAAATCCAGGACAACTGCTGGGACCCGAAGGTGCGCATGCACGCGTGCAGCCGCCACCAGGTAGGGGTGCAGGTGTTGAGCACGGTGCCGGTGATGTTTAACTACTGGGCCAAGCCGGAGCATACCTACGACCTGTCGAAGATGCTCAACGACCATATTGCCGGCGTGGTGGCCGACTACCCGGACCGCTTTGTGGGGCTGGGCACGCTGCCCATGCAGGCCCCGGACCTGGCGGTAAAGGAGCTGGAGCGCTGCGTGAAAGAGCTGGGGCTGGCCGGCGTGCAAATCGGCACCCACATCAACGACTGGAACCTGGAAGCGCCCGAGCTGTTCCCGGTTTTCCAGGCAGCCGAGGAACTGGGGGCAGCCGTTTTTGTGCATCCCTGGGACATGTACGGGAAGGAGAAAATGAGCAAGTACTGGCTGCCCTGGCTGGTGGGCATGCCCGCCGAAACCAGCCTGGCCATCTGCTCGATGATTTTTGGCGGCGTGCTGGAGCGGCTGCCCAGGTTGCGGGTGGCCTTTGCCCATGGCGGCGGTTCCTTCCCGGCAACCATCGGCCGTATCGCGCATGGCTTTGAAGTACGCCCGGACCTGTGTGCCATCGATAACAACGTACACCCGCGCAACTACCTGGGCCGGTTCTATGTCGACTCGCTGGTGCACGATGCCGCAGCCCTGGACTACCTGGTTAATATTGTGGGTGCCGACAGCATTGCCCTGGGCACAGACTACCCCTTTCCGCTCGGCGAACTGGAGCCAGGCAAACTCATTACATCCATGCCTTACGACCAGGCGACCAAAGAGCGCATGCTCAGCGGCACCGCCCTGGAATGGCTTAACCTGAAGAAAGAGCAGTTTATCCCTGCAGGGCTGACACAGTCGTTACCGCGGGTAGAAGGATAACCACCTTAAGCGGCTATGCTGTGCCGGGCATACACGAGCCGGCCGGGGCCAGTGTCATTCAGCCGAGCGGGGGCTCCCCGCGCATAACCGTTCTTTTCCAGTACCTGTATGGAGGGGACATTGCCTGGTTCCACCAGTGCTTCGACCCTGCGCAGCTTCATTTTGTCGAACCTATAGGCCAGCACCGCCCGCAGCGCTTCGGTCATGATGCCTTGTGCCCAGAAGGTAGGCAGCAGCAAATAAGAAAGGTTTGAATGTTGGCGTTCCGGAGTTACTTTCCAGAAGCCCACATACCCGATGGGCACTTTGGTTTCGGGCAAGGTTACGGCCCAGTTAATGCCTGTCTGGACGGAAAGCGTGCTGCAGCTCCTGGATGAGTTGCTGGCTCTGGGCTAGGGTAGCAAACCTGCCGGAAAACAGCTCCTCATGGATGGGCAGGTCGTGGCACAGGCGGTTGAGGGCAAAGGCATCGGCCTCTTCAAACTGGCGCAGCAGCAGCCGTTGTGTATACATAAGCGGGAATGCCGCCGGAAAGCTAAGGTTTGATGGCGTTTCCATAGATCGTCATAATTAAAGCGAAACTTTAACTACTCATCGCAAAGCAGGTGCTCAGGGGGTATGCGGCGAAACGGATAAAAAATGCCATATTCGCAAATGCAAGCTACGCACAGACGCTTTGGCTGGATAAAGAAACAAGCAAATTTTCTGACGATGCACTATCACAATAGCCTCGCTTTTGCGCAGGAACAAGACCAAAAAGATCCGCTACGCGCTTTCCGGGACCGTTTTTACTTTCCGCAGGTGAACGGGCGCGATGCCATTTATTTTTGCGGCAACTCCCTGGGCCTGCAACCCAAGTCGGCGCAGATGTACATCGACAACGAGATGTACAAGTGGGCCAACCTGGCCGTGGAAGGCCATTTTAAAGGCCAAGAGCCCTGGTTTAACTACCACCAGCTCCTGAGCGGCGGCACGGCCCGCGTGGTAGGCGCCAAGGAGAGCGAAGTAGTGGTGATGAACCAGCTGACTGTAAATTTACATTTGATGCTTGTATCGTTTTACCGGCCCGGGGGCAAACGCTTCAAGATCATCACCGAGGGGGGCGCTTTCCCTTCCGACCAGTACGCGCTCGAATCGCAAACCAAGTACCATGGCTATAAGCCCGAAGAGGCAATCATCGAACTGTTCCCGCGCGAGGGCGAGCACACGCTACGCACCGAAGACATTTTGCAGAGCATCGAGGAACACGCCGACGAGCTGGCCCTGGTGATGATGGGCGGCATCAACTACTACACCGGGCAGGTGTTCGATATGGAGGCCATTACGCGCGCCGGTCATGCGGCGGGCGCGCTGGTGGGCTTCGACCTGGCCCATGCGGCCGGCAATGTGCCGCTTCAACTGCACGACTGGGATGTAGATTTTGCCGTGTGGTGCACCTATAAATACCTCAATTCCGGACCGGGAGGCACTTCGGGCGTATTCGTGCACGAGCGCCACGGCCAGAACCCCGAGATGCCGCGCTTTGCCGGCTGGTGGGGCCATGATGCGGCAGCCCGTTTCCAGATGAAGAAAGGCTTTGTGCCCATGCCGGGAGCCGAAGGCTGGCAACTGAGTAACGGACAGATTTTGCCTTTTGCCCTGCACCGCGCCTCCCTGGAATTATTCGATAAGGCCGGCATGGAAAACCTGCGCCACAAGAGCGAAAAGCTGACCGGATACCTGGAGTATCTCATCGACGATGTGCATGTGGGCAAGGATGTGCTGGAGATGATTACGCCCCGCGACCCGCAGGCCCGCGGTTGCCAGATCTCGTTGCTCGTGAAAAAGGATGCGCGCCTGCTGTTCGACAAGCTGATGGAGGCCGGCATTATTGTCGACTACCGCGAACCCAACGTGATTCGTGTGGCCCCAACACCGCTCTACAATTCTTTTGAGGAGGTGTACCGCTTCTCGGAAATCCTGCACGCGTGCCTGGAAAGGGGTTAAGAGTTAAAAGTTAAAAGTTATGTAGCCATTTTACTCTTAACTTTTAACTCTTAACTCATATTCGTACGTGTAAGAAGCTTGCCGGCGGGGTAGGCTTTTTCGTTTTTTAACAAGATACTGTAAGGCGTACTTATGAATTTTACCATCGAAGATATACTGCTTGGCGCTTCGATACTGCTGTTTTTGAGCATCCTGATCAGCAAAAGCCTGGGCCGGTTCGGCATCCCGGCGCTGATCCTCTTCCTGGGGGTAGGCATGTTGGCCGGCTCGGAAGGTATAGGAGGTATTTATTTCGATGATCCGCTCACGGCGCAGTCGCTGGGCACCATTGCCCTGACGCTTATTCTCTTTTCCGGCGGCCTGGATACCCGTTGGGAGAGCATCAAGCCTGTGCTCTGGCGCGGTGTGGCACTCTCTACGCTGGGGGTATTTGTCACGGCTGTCCTGGTGGGGCTTTTTGCCTTTTACATGCTCAACTTTTCGCTGCTGGAAGGTCTGCTCCTGGGCGCCATTGTGTCTTCTACCGATGCGGCGGCCGTGTTCTCTATCCTGCGGTCCAAAAACATAGGCCTGAAAAATAACCTGCGCCCCACCCTCGAGCTTGAGTCGGGCAGTAACGACCCGATGGCTTACTTCCTGACCGTCAGCTTTACTTTCCTGATCACCAACGCAGGGGCCAGCATCTGGCAGCTGGTGCCGATGTTTTTCTTGCAGATGAGCATCGGGGCTGTAATGGGGGTGCTGATGGGGCGTGTGATGGCCTGGGTGATCAATAGAATAAAGCTGGAACAGGAGGGCTTGTACCCGGCCCTGACGCTGGCCATGGTTGTTTTTACCTACGCCTTCACTTACCTGATCAAAGGCAATGGCTTTTTGGCCGTTTACATAGCGGCCGTGATCCTGGGCAACCGCAACTTCATCCACAAGCGGAGCCTGACCCGGTTTTATGACGGCGTGGCCTGGCTTATGCAGATCCTGATGTTCCTCACGTTGGGGCTGCTGGTTTTTCCCTCGCATATGCTGCCTGTTGTGGGCGCGGGTATGCTCATTTCGTTCTTCCTCATCTTTGTGGCCCGGCCGGTGAGCGTTTTTATCAGCATGACCTTTTTTAAGAGCACTTTGCAGGACAAGCTGTATGTGTCGTGGGTGGGCTTGCGGGGAGCCGTGCCCATCGTCTTTGCTACGTACCCTTTGCTGGCAGGGGTGGAAAATTCGGACTTGATTTTCAACATTGTCTTTTTTATCGTGCTCACCTCGGTGATGCTGCAGGGCACCACACTGACGCCGGTGGCCAAGTGGCTTGGCCTGAGTGAGGAGGATCATAAGCCCAAAAAGTACCAGTTCGACCTGGAAATGGGATATGATCTGAAGAATGAACTGACAGAAGTATTCCTGCCGGAACAGAGTACGGCTGTCGGGAAATCGCTTGTAGACCTGCATCTGCCCAAGGGAGTGCTGATCGTGCTCATTAACAGGGGAGGTAAATTCGTAACGCCTGACGGGGCCACGGTACTGCAGCCGAATGATATCCTTTTTGTGATGACGGACAATGACGAAGAATTCAGCAAAGTGAACCAGGCCCTGGGCGTATGATGGCACACAAGCGGAGTTCGGGGAGTACATAAAGGCAGGGCCGGCACATGCTTGTGCCAGCCCTGCTTTGCTATCACCGATGGTATGCTTTAGGCTTATCCCCCTGCGTTTACTTTGCGGCCGGCCGGGGCCTTTTCTCTGTTGCGGAATTCCTGCATGCGCCGGAAGTAGTCTTTGGCGGCTGCCTTTACTTTGGGCGAGAGCAAAAGGCCCGCAATCATGGTCGGGATGGCCATCATGGCATACATGCCGTCGACCAGGGCCAGTACGGCTGTGATGGAGGCCACGGCCCCGAACACAATCGTGCATACATAAAAGTAGTTGTAATAGTGCTTGTAGCGGGCCCCGAACAGGAAGCTGAAGCATTTGGTGCCGTAGTAGGAGTAGGAAAACAGGGAGGTGAAGGCAAAGATGAGCACGCAAGCCACCAGCAGGTAGCTGCCGATGCCGGGCATGGCGCTGTTGAAGGCATGGGCGGTCATGGTGACGCCGTTACCCCCGGAGCTCTGCCAGGTGCCCGTGGTGATGATCGCCAGGCCCGTGAGGGTACACACCACCAGCGTATCGATAAAGGGCCCGAGCATGGCCACGAGCCCTTCGCGGATGGGCTCGTCGGTTTTGGCAGCCCCGTGCATCATGTCGGCCGTGCCGATGCCGGCCTCATTGGAAAAAGCCGCCCGGCGCGCCCCGGCAATGATAATGGCCCCCACAGCCCCGCCCAGCACCGAAGAAGCCGTAAAGGCGTCTTCAATAATAAGGGCAAAAGCAGCCGGTATAGCGGTGTAATGTGTTCCCATGATAAAGAAAACACTCAGCATATACAGCACCACCATGGCCGGAACCAGCTTGGCGGCTACCTGGCCGATGCGCCGGATGCCCCCGAAGATCACCAGCGAGGTGATCAGCACCAGTGCCAGGCCGATGGCCAGGTTGGCGTAGAAGGCATCGCCGGTGGCCATGCCGTTGGGCACGAGCACCACTTCGCGGATCACCTGTGTGAGCTGGTTGGCCTGGAAGATGGGCAGCGTGCCAAAAAGCCCGGCGACGGAAAAGAACACGGCCAGGGGCTTCCATTTTTTGCCCAGCCCTTCGGTTACCACGTACATCGGGCCGCCCTCCAGGTGGCCGTTGCTGTCGCGGCCGCGGTACATCACAGCCAGCGAGCAGGTAAAGAACTTGGTGGCCATGCCCACAAAAGCGCTCACCCACATCCAAAACAGCACCCCCGGACCGCCCAGGGCAATGGCCACGGCTACCCCGCTGATGTTGCCCATGCCCACCGTGGCGGCCAGTGCGCTCGACAAGGCCTCGAAGTGGTTGATGTCGCCCGGGTCATTGGGGGCGTCATACCGGCCGCGCAGCACGTTGATGGCGTGGCGCAGGTAGCGGAAAGGCAAGAAACCCGAGTAGAGCATAAAATAGGTGCCGCCACCCATCAGCAGCAGGAGCAGCGGCATGCCCCAGGCAGCGTTGCTGAAGGCAACCAAAAAGCTTTCTAAAGTTTCCATGGTGCAATATGCTTAAAATAACAAATACTTGGATTGTGTGCGGCCACAGTGCAGGCCGCTATATAAGCCCCATACGTTTTGTAACATATAAGTAGTCGAATTCCCGTATGAAGAAAGACGCGACACCAGGCATGGCTGCTTCTTGCTCAACGCAAGCAGCCCGGTGCCTGTGTTTTGCCTCCTGTGCGCTCCTTGCTGCAAATCAGGCTTCCTGAAGCCTGCCCGGTGTTGGTGGCATGTGGCGGATGCGCTTTCTAAATGGATCTGATAATGAGAGCACGCTTTATTGTACTGGTCGATTTTTCGTCTTACTCCCGCTTTGAGCTCTTGCTTGCCAGGCATTGGGCCGACAGCATGGGGGCTGAATTGTTGTTGGTGCATCATCCTGTGATTTATGCGCCGGCCCTGTCAGATACTGTCACCAGGGACGAAATAATCCAAAGCGAGATTCAAGAGGTTTCGGCTAAATTAAGGGCCTTCGCTGCCCAGGTACTGCCCGATACGCAGCGCATCACCTATCATGTCGCCGTCGAAAGTTTGGTGCCGGCCGTATCCAATTTACTCCACAGCCATTATTACCACATCCTTTTCGTAGGCCTGAAGGGCACCGGCTTTTTGAAGAAAATCTTTCTGGGCAGCACCGCCATCGACGTGATCGACCATGTCAATCAGGTGGTCGCCGCCGTTCCCAAGCACCCTTTCAACATGTCGCCGGATACTTTTTACCTGGCTACCAGTTACAGGTACCCGGTAAACATAGCCGAGCTGGATAAGCTGCTGGCTTTGTTTGGCCACAGGATAAAGCATATCCGCTTTATCACCGTAATCACCCAAAAAGATCAGGCAAAGCCTGCCGCCGAATATGTAGCGTCGCTGACAAGGCACTATCGTAATACAAGACAAACTTCCTGTGAAACGTTTGAAGGCAGCGATGCTTTCTATGCACTCAAGCAGTACATGAACACCCACGCCGACGGGCTGCTGGTGGTGCAGAAAGGCTCCCGCTCGCTTACCGACCGGGTATTCCGCAAATTCCTTATCAACGAACTGGTGTATGATGCCGCTACGCCCTTAATCATCCTGCCCGTATGAACTGGTCGTCCGCCATTGTCGAAAATCCTTTTTACGAATTTGCCGCCATACTCTTTCTGGCCGCTTTGCTGGGCGGTATCGGGCAGCTGCTAAGGCAGCCGCTGATCGTTACATTTATCGCCCTGGGCATCGTGGTAGGGCCTTCGGTGTTAAACATCGTCCACTCGAAAGAAAACATCCACCTGCTGGCCGAGATCGGGGTGGCCATTCTCCTGTTTATCGTCGGGCTCAAGCTGGACTTGCGCCTGATCCGATCCATCGGTCAGGTGGCGCTGCTCACAGGCCTGGGGCAGGTTTTCTTTACCTCCCTGATCGGCTATTTTATTGGTCTGGCACTGGGTTTTTCCGCGCTGCATAGTTTTTACATCGCCGTGGCGCTCACTTTCTCAAGCACGATCATTATTGTAAAACTACTCTCCGACAAAAAAGAGATCGACACGCTGCACGGCCAGATTGCCATCGGCTTCCTGATTGTGCAGGACCTGGTGGTGATTCTGGTGATGATCATCCTCTCGGCCATGGGAAAGAGCGAAGGCACTTCCCTTTGGCAGGATCTGCTGAGAACCCTGCTGCTGAGCGCTGTCCTGCTCCTGCTCACCTATGGGGTGATGAAGTGGGTGATCCCGGGCCTGAGTTATTTTCTGGCCCGCTCACAGGAGATGCTGGTGCTCTTTGCCATTGCCTGGGCTGTGACGCTGGCCTCGGTGAGCGAGCTCATCGGCTTCAGCGGCGAAGTGGGCGCTTTTCTGGCCGGTGTCAGCCTGGCCTCTTCCCCCTTCAAGGATACGGTCAGCAGCCGGCTGGTGAGCCTGCGGGATTTTTTGTTGCTGTTTTTCTTTGTCAACCTGGGGGCCGGCTTAAACCTGTCGGTGATCGGCAGCCAGGTGCCGGCGGCGCTGTTGTTTGCGGCTTTTGTGCTGGTCGGAAATCCTGTCATTGTGCTCATCATCATGGGGGTGATGGGCTACCGCAAACGAACCTCCTTTCTGGCGGGGCTGACGGTGGCCCAGATCAGTGAGTTTTCCCTCATTTTTGCAGGGCTGGGCCTGCAGATGGGACACCTGAGCGAAGAAATCCTGGGCTTGATCACGCTGGTGGGGCTGGTGACCATCGGCCTGTCGACCTACCTGATCCTGTATGCCCACCCGATTTATGAAGCCATTGCGCCGGTGCTGAACGTTTTTGAGAGGAAAGACCCTTACCGGGAAAAAGAGGCCTTCCGCTATGAGCAGCACCAGTACGACCTGATCCTGTTCGGGCTGGGACGTTTCGGCAGTAAGATTGCCCACTACCTGGATGCCCATCCGGATATAAAATACCTCGGCGTTGACTTTGACCCGCAGGTGGTAAGCGCCTGGCAGCAGCGGGGCAGGCCCATCATTTATGGCGATGTGGAGGACCCGGAGATCCTGGACCGGATCCCGTTCCGGCATGCCAAGTGCGTGGTCAGCACGATTCCGGGAATTGAGGATGCGGTGCACCTGCTGCAGGAGCTTCGGGAGAGGGATTACCGAGGGAGGATTTTCCTTACCGCCCTCCAGGATAAAGATGCCAGGCTGCTGGGCAGCTACAAACCGGATCAGGTGCTGATGCCCTATCACATGGCGGCCGAAAATTTTTACAATACCGTTTTGTCCGAGACTTTTTGGGCAAAGAAATAAGGGCACGACGGGCAGACAGGATATCAAGCAACAGGTGGTCGTGTGCAAGGTTCTTTATACAGTTTATGACTATTAAAAGATAATATTTTTAAATGGACAATTACATTGTTGCCATGACGATAATAGGGATAGCGGCGCTTTCCATGGCTTGGGTGCCGCGCCTGCTGGAAAAGACGCCCTTCTCATACCCTATTGTCTACCTGTTGCTGGGCATGCTGATTTACCTGCTGCCGCTGGGCCTGCCTTCGCCCGACCCGATCTGGAGTGAAGAATACGTGGTGCGGCTCACGGAGCTGAGCGTGATTATTTCGCTGATGGGCACAGGACTTAAAATCAGGCGCAAGTTTGGCTTAAAGCGGTGGCGCATTCCCCTGCGCCTGATCAGCATCACCATGCTGCTGAGCATTGCCGCTATCGCCTTTTTGGGTTGGAGCGTGCTGGGCTTCTCTGTGGCGGGGGCTGTTTTGCTGGGGGCTGTGATGGCGCCTACTGATCCGGTGCTGGCAGAGCAGGTGCAGGTAGGTCCGCCCGACGATGAAGAGGAAGACGTGGTGCGCTTTTCGCTTACGGCCGAGGCCGGCCTGAACGATGGCTCGGCTTTTCCTTTTACCTGGCTGGCGGTGGTGCTGGCCATCTCGGCCGGTACGGGTGGCGAGTGGTTTGCCGACTGGTTTTTGCGCGACCTGCTCTACAGGATTGCGGTGGGGGCCGGGGCGGGCTACCTGATCGGGCGCGGCCTGGCTTACCTGATCTTTACGCTGCCTAAAAAAACAAACTTCCCCAAGGCGCAGCATGGCTTCCTGGCACTCTCGGCCACGCTGGCTGTTTACGGAGTAACCGAGCTGTTGCATGGCTATGGCTTTATTGCCGTGTTTGTGGCCGGGCTTACTGTTAGCAGTGTGGAAGAGGAGCATGAGTACAATGTAGAGATGCACGATTTTGTGAACCAGGTGGAGCGCATCGCCATGGTGATTTTGCTGATCCTGTTTGGGGGCAGTATTGTGACCGGCATTCTCGATCATCTGACCTGGCAGGGGGCTCTGGTAGGCTTGGTGTTCCTGTTTTTTATCAGGCCGCTTACTGCCCTGCCCAGCATGCTGGGCACCTACTCGACCATAAAAGAGAAGCTGGCCGTCTGCTTTTTCGGTATCCGGGGAATCGGCTCGTTTTTTTACCTTTCTTTTGCTTTGGATAAAGTAAGTTTGCCCGAAGCCGATGCGCTCTGGTCTGTGGTTGCCTTTATCGTGATGGTGTCGATTATCCTGCATGGCGTAACGGCTACAAGAACCATTCGGCTGCTGGACCGGGAGCGTAAGCAAACAGGGCGCCCTATACTGGAGTCTGACCAGACACCCAACGAAATTTAATGAGCCGCCAATAGCTAGCTTTTAAGTACCTCCGACCACTAAACCCGAATCGTTTGCAAAGAATACCGATGCCTGATGCCGAGGTGTATTATGCCCCTGACTTCCTTGATGCTGAGGAAAGTGACGCTTACTTCCAGCAGCTGATGCAGCATGTGCAGTGGCGGCAGGAAAGCATCCGCTTGTTTGGCAAAGAGCAGCTCCTGCCGCGCCTCACGGCCTGGTATGGCGATAGGGGCTATACCTATTCGGGGCTGCACAACCAGCCGCAGCCCTGGCTGCCGGTGCTGCTAGAGTTAAAGGAGAAAGTAGAACAAGCCAGTGGCCAAACCTATAACAGCGTGCTGCTGAACCTTTACCGCACAGGGCAGGACAGCATGGGTTGGCATGCCGACAATGAACCGGAACTGGGGCCGCAACCTGCCATCGCCAGCCTGAGTTTTGGCGGTGAGCGGAGCCTGCGCTTCAAACACCGCACCCGCAAAGACCTGGAGCCGGTGGGCATCGGCCTGGGCCACGGCAGCCTGTTGCTGATGCAAGGGCCTACCCAGCAGCACTGGCTGCACCAGGTGCCCAAAACCAGCCGTACGGTAGCCCCGCGCCTCAATCTCACCTTCCGCTACGTGAAAGGATAGCAATCTTTGGCAATACGGCCCCGAACCCTTTACTTTACGCCCCGAAGCGGCTACATCCGTAAACAGACTATGACCGAAAAAAAGAACATCGCCATTATGGGAGCCGGGCTGGTGGGCTCACTGCTGTCTTTGTACCTGGCCAAGCATGGCCACCAGGTGCACCTGTACGAACGCCGCCCCGACATGCGCAAAACCGGCCTCGATGGCGGACGGTCGATCAACCTGGCCCTGAGCGACCGCGGTTGGCGCGCCCTGCGCGGCATCGGCATAGAAGAGGAGGTGCGCAAAGTGGCCATCCCGATGTATGGGCGCATGATGCACGACGAAGCCGGCCGGCTCACTTACCAGCCTTACGGCAAAGAGGAGCAGGCTATTTACTCGGTATCCAGGGGCGGGCTCAATGTGGCCTTGATGAATATCTCAGAGCCCAACCCTGACATTAGCTACCATTTCGAGCGGCAGGCACTAGACGTGAACCTGCGCACCAACCGGGTGCAACTGCTCAACACCAGCACGGGCCAGACGGAAACGATCCAGCCCGACCTGCTTTTCGGGGCCGACGGCGCTTTTTCGGTGGTGCGCAGCGCCATGCAGAAAACCGAACGTTTCAACTACCAGCAAAGCTACCTGGAGTATGGCTATAAGGAACTTACCATTCCGCCAACAGCGGGTGGGGGCTGGGCCCTGGAGAAGAATGCCCTGCACATCTGGCCCCGCGGCAGTTATATGATGATTGCCCTGCCCAACATTGACGGAAGCTTTACCTGTACGCTTTTCTTCCCCTACGCGGGCGAGCGCTCTTTTGCAGCCGTCCAAAATGAGCAGGACCTGTTGGCTTTCTTCAACGAGGTGTTTCCTGACGCCGTGCCCCTGATGCCGGAACTGGCCCGGGAGTATTTCGATAATCCTGTCGGCTCTTTGGTGACGGTGAAATGTTTCCCGTGGAGCTATCAGGGCACGTCTTTGCTCATCGGCGATGCCTGCCATGCCGTGGTACCCTTTTATGGGCAGGGGATGAATGCCGGCTTTGAAGACATTGCCGTGCTGGACCAGATGCTGGATAGCTTTGCGGGCGATTGGGAGGCTTTATTCACCGCTTTTGAACGCCGTCGCAAGCCCGATGCCGACGCCATTGCCGACCTGGCGGTACTCAACTTTATTGAAATGCGCGACAAGGTGGCGGATCCGCGCTTTCTGCTCCGCAAAAAGATCGAGATCAAAATCTCCGAGCAATACCCCGACAAGTGGATCCCGCTGTACGCGATGGTTACCTTCTCCGACCTGCCCTACTCTTATGCCCTGGAAACGGGCCGGCAGCAGGACAAGATCATGAAAAAGGTAATGAAGCACATCAAGAGCGAGGAAGACTACCATAAGCCGGAGGTGCAGCAGCTGTTGGAAAAGCAGCTCATCCACAAACAAAAGCTCAAACCTTATCAGCAGTCGGCTGCCGTTTGATGTGCTGAGACTGTTTTCCGCATAACCGTACCTGTCCGCTTTTGGGCATGTGCCTGATTGGCTGTGCCTTGCCCGGACGGGCTTGCTGTAGCTGAAAATTCGCTGTAAAAGGGCCAACTTTCAGCAGGATCTATAGTAAAACCCCTATGTTATTGGGACAAGCGGATACTATGGATTGGTCATTTTTAGAGGCAACAGAAATCAACACAGGCACGATCACCTTCAGGCTGCTGCTGAGCACGGCATTAGGGGGGCTGTTAGGTTGGGAGAGGCAAAGCCGCCGCCAGAACGCGGGCCTAAGAACGCACATGGTCATTTCGGCAGGCGCCTGCCTGCTGATGCTTATTTCGGTTTATATTCCGCAAACTTTCTCAGCCTACCGCAACGTGGATCCGGGGAGAATTGCCGCGCAGGTGGTCTCGGGGATCGGCTTTCTGGGGGCCGGAGCCATCTTCAGGCTGGGGGGCAACACCCACGGGCTGACGACGGCAGCCACCATTTGGGCCGTGGCCGCAGTGGGCCTGGCGGTGGGAGTAGGCATGTACGAAGCAGCCGTGCTGGTGACGCTGCTTTTGTGGTTTGTGCTCGCCATCCTGGACAAGGTAGGGAAAAAGGTGTTCAACGGGGGCTCTCTGAAAACCTTAAAGATCAGCTTTCAGTCCCCCAAGATCGAAACCAGCAAATTGGTAGCCATCCTCGAAAAGCATGAGATCATCACCAAAAACATCAATGTGGTCCAATCTACAGACAAGAAGAATTCCAAAATCAAGCTTTACGTGTTTGTCCCGGAAAACCTGCGTGTAAAACAGCTCTATAAAGAGCTCAATGAGCTGAAACATGTAGACCAGATATCGCTGGGGCAGGACTTTTAATTGAGTTATGAGTGCTGAGTCACGAGTTCCGAGTTTGAATGGCGTCGTGTTTCGTTTTCGTTTTTCGGACCTCACCCCAACCCTCTCCTAAAAACCTACGATTAGGACACATCTTTTTGGTCCTGCTTCAAGCTTTCAGCTTGGCGCTTTTTTGAGACAAGCTGAAAGCTTGTGGGGCACAGTCTCGTGTTGCTTGGCCGGCATTGCTCCTCCAAGTTAAAAACTTGAAGGAGCATAAAGC
>Ga0256852_1000049_pt1 | contig 16162 bp, 10 predicted proteins | sample BONnt5_FD_181169 | JGI IMG/M metagenome (GOLD analysis project Ga0256852, IMG submission 181169) | Terrestrial sediment cell enrichment communities from Utah, United States - BONCAT_SYTO_Terrestrial_sediment - 5 | ecosystem: Environmental > Terrestrial > Deep subsurface > Rock core/Sediment...
TCCAGAAGTTGAAGTGCCCTTTATTTTTTTACGCATGTAGTATCAATTTCCATTTACCCCGGCCCACAGACTTTTCGGAGCAGGATCTTTAGCAGGTCTAGGAGCTTCATACGCTGGGCTGTTACATTCCTCCCGGCTCGTCCCGATGTATAGGGGTAGACACCCAACCATTCCATCCTCCGCGCACTTCACACAAGTAAATCAGTCGAATTTGATTGCTTTTACCGGTTTGATGCGCGCTACCATGGCCGCCGGAATCAGGATGGCCAGCATGGTAAGCGCCAGGGTGATTACATTCAGCACCACAACTATCCCCCAGTTCCAGCTGATGGGCACGCGGTCCATGTAGTAGTTTTCCGGGTCCAGCGGAATCAGTTCAAAGTAGTACTGGATGGCGCAAAAGCCCAGGCCTACCACATTGCCCCACAGCATGCCTTTTAGCGTGAGGCTCAGTCCCCGGAAATAAAACACCTTGCGGATCTGGGCATCGGTAGCCCCCAGGGCTTTAAGCACGCCGATCATGTTGATGCGCTCGATGATCATGATAAACACGGTCGAGACCATGTTAAAGGTGGCCACAAACACGATAAGCACCAGAAAGATCACCACGTTTTTCTGCAGCAGTTTCAGCCAGTCGAAAAGCTGGGCATGGCGGTCGGTAATTTTCTCGAGCTGCAGATCGTAGTTCATCTGCTCAAATACTTTGTCGGCCACCTGGTCAATCTGCTCAAAATCGCTCAAAACAATCTCTACGCCTCCTACCAGCGTGTCGGGCCAGTTGTTGAGCTCACGTACCAGCTCCAGGTCCCCGATGACGAACACCTCATCGAATTCTTCCAGGCCCGTGTTGAAAATCCCTTTTACCTGGAGCCTGCGCGCGCGCGGCGGGTTCTGGATAAAGTAAAAGATGGCCGCATCCCCTACTTTTAAACGCAGCTTACTGGCAATGCTCTGGCTGATGAGCACCTCTCTGGAAGCAGCCGTATCGGAAAAGGAGATCAGCTCGCCGGCTTCGAGGTTCTGCTGCATCGCGTGCAGGTCATAATCCTGTCCTACGCCTTTGAGCACCACCCCCAGCACTTCGTCTTCGGTTTTGATGATGGCCGTTTTACGGGCAAAAGCCTGTATTTTCTTGATGCCGCCGATCTCTTCGGTCACGCCGATGTTGCGGCTCACGGGTGCTCCTTCATAAGAATTATTCGTATCGTACTTACTGATCTGCAGGTGAGCGCCAAAGCTGAAGATTTTCTCCCGGATCTCGTTGCGGAAGCCTTCCAGGATGGCAAACGACACGATCATGATGGCCATACCCGCAGCTATACTTATTATTGCTATTTTTGTAACCGACCTTGTAAATGAGCCGGCCTGTGCTTGGGATATCTTATCGGATATGTATTTGGAGATATTCACGCAGGTGTTTTCTTAACAGGCTTAAAGATAGGTATGAATTTTGATTTCTGCCCCATGCCCATGCCTTATACCATGACCCAGCCTCTACTCCTACTCTATATCTTGCTGTTTGCGCTAAACAGTTGCGCACAAACGAAAACAACAGCTGCTACAGCATCCGCCGCTTCCCAGTTATCCGGAAAAACGGCTCCGCTGCCGCAGCAGGCTCCGCTGCAAACCGGCGCCGCGCAACTCGGCCTTTACCTGCCCCGCCTGCAGGGCAAACGCGTGGGCCTGGTGGTAAATCAGACCTCTGTAGTGGGCCAAACCCACCTGGTCGACACCCTACTGCGCCACGGGGTGCAGGTACGTACCATTTTTGCGCCCGAGCATGGCTTCCGGGGCGAGGCCGATGCAGGTGCATACGTAAAAGATGCCAAAGACACCAAAACCGGCCTGCCCATTGTCTCGCTCTACGGAAAAAACAAAAAGCCACTGCCCAAACAAATACAGGACCTGGACGTGCTCGTGTTTGATATCCAGGATGTGGGGGCCCGCTTTTATACCTACATCAGCACCATGCATTACGTGATGGAGGCTGCCGCCGAAAACGGCAAAGAAGTACTCGTGCTCGACCGCCCCAACCCCAACGGGCATTATGTTGACGGGCCGGTGCTGGAACCAGAACACAGCTCTTTTGTCGGCATGCACCCCGTCCCGATCGTACACGGCCTGACGGTAGGAGAACTGGCTCGCATGATCAACGGCGAAAAATGGCTGGCCGGCAAACGTGAAGCCCGGCTCACCGTAATCCCTGTAGCAAATTACACCCACCAGACCGCTTATACATTGCCGGTAAAGCCCTCACCCAACCTGCCCAACATGCAGGCTATCGTGCTCTATCCCTCACTCTGCCTCTTCGAAGGCACCCACGTGAGTGTTGGGCGCGGCACACAGCATCCTTTTCAGTTGATCGGCAGCCCCTATTACCAGCACAAAAGCTTTTCTTTTACGCCGGAGAGCACCCCGGGCGCCGGCAACCCGCCCTACAAAGGCCAGACCTGTTATGGCCTGAACCTGACCGATCCGGCCGACGCGCAGCCCTTTACCTTGGCTTTTCTGCTGGAGATGTACCAGAATTCTTCGCAAAAAGAGAAGTTCTTTAATAACTTTTTCGAAAAGCTGGCCGGCACCTCCGCCTTGCGGGAGCAAATACAGGCCGGCAAGACCGAAGCCGAGATCCGCGCCGGCTGGGAGCCGGCCCTTTCCAACTACAAAAAACTACGTAAGCAGTACCTGCTTTACCCTGACTTTGAATAACATGACCCAAGACTTACGCATCGTGTTTATGGGCACGCCCGATTTTGCCGTGCCTACCCTGCAAATACTCGTCGAGCACCACTACCAGGTGGTTGCCGTTGTCACCGCCCCCGACAAGCCGGCTGGGCGCGGTCAGAAAATACAGCAGTCGCCGGTAAAAGAATATGCCGTGTCGCAAGGCATCCCCGTATTGCAGCCCACCAACCTCAAGTCGGAAGCTTTTCTGGAGGAGTTACGCAGCTACCGGGCCAACCTGCAAATCATTGTGGCCTTCCGGATGCTGCCCGAAGTGGTGTGGGCCATGCCTGCACTGGGTTCTTTCAACATCCATGCCTCTCTCTTGCCGCAGTACCGCGGGGCAGCCCCCATCAACTGGGCCATCATCAACGGGGAGCAGGAAACAGGCGTAACCTCTTTTTTCCTCAAGCACGAAATCGACACAGGCGACTTGCTCTTTCAACAGCGGGTGCCCATACTGGAGGACGATGACTTTGGCAGCATGTACGAAAAGCTAAAGCACGAAGGCGCAGTTCTGGCTTTGCGCACGGTACAGGCGATCGAAGGCGGGCAGGTGCAACCACAGCCCCAGCAAACAACCGCCGATACGAAACATGCCCCCAAGATTTTCAAAGAAACCTGCCAGATCAACTGGAACCAGCCCGCACAACAGGTGCGTAACTTTATTCGCGGCCTGAGCCCCTATCCTGCCGCCTGGACCCGCTTCGATGACAAAAACTTTAAAATCTTTAAAGTGGAGGCGCTGGAAAATACGGTCTATGATGTGGCGCAGGGCCAGCTCATAACAGACAACAAAACCTTCCTGCACGTACAAACTGCCGCGGGTGCTGTCGCCGTGCTGGACCTGCAAATGGAAGGCAAAAAGCGTATGCCGATCGCCGATTTACTCAGAGGATATTCATTTAACGTGTAAAGAAATGATTGCACTCGTTGTAGCCGCCGCCGAAAACAACGTTATCGGCAAAGACAATAACCTGATCTGGCACCTGCCTGCCGACTTGCAGCATTTTAAAAGTATCACTATGGGCCACCCGATGCTGATGGGCCGCAAAACCTTCGAATCCATCGGTAAGCCCCTGCCGGGCCGTACCACCATCATCATCACCACCCAGCAGGATTATAAAGCTGAAGGCTGTGTAGTAACGCATTCGCTGCAGGAAGCCATCGAGAAAGGCAGGGAACTGGATGAGCAGCTGTATGTAATCGGCGGGGCCGAAATTTACCGCCGGATACTCCCGCAGGCCGATACCATTTACCTTACCCGCGTGCACGAGAGCTTTGATGGCGATGCCTACTTCCCCGAGCTACAGGAGGATGCATGGCAGCTGATAGCAGAAGAGCATCACGAGCCGGATGAAAAAAACAAGTACAGCTATACCTTCCAGACGCTGAAAAGGGTTGAGTTTTGAGTTCCGAGTTGAAGTTCGTGCTTCGTGTATCGTTATTCGACCTCTCCCCAACCCTTTCCTAAAACAGGTGAGGGAGCAATGAAAAACAATACACGGATCACTTGCTCCTTTTCACATCTCCCAATTTCCAAATTATAACCGGCTAGCGCAGGATGTAGAGCTTGCCATAGCCGTTTTTAAAGGCTTTGTCGCCGGCGGTATAGCGGTGTTTCATCTCCTCGTGCCCGCTGCGCATCACCACCCGGTACAAGTACACGCCGTTGGCCAGCTTATCGCCAAACATGTCCGTACCGTCCCAGGCATACGCTGTTTTGTTGTTGCCGATGCGCAGGGGGCCCAGTTCCTCCTTCATGATCTCTTTTACCACTTTGCCCGTCACCGTCAGGATCTGGATTTTAAAGTCTTCCGGGAGTGCACTACCCGTGAGCGTGAAAATAAAATGGGTTTGGCTGGAGAAAGGGTTCGGAAAAGGGTAAAAATTGGTAATCTGCGACTCGTTTTCCACCTCAAAGCTGATCTGGTAAGGGGAAATGCCTGAGGCTTTGCCCGTCACGTCACGGGCGCGCACCTCCAGCTTATAGCGGCCGTTTTCCAGCTTGGCCGGCTTGTACTCCAGGCGGAAGTCGTTTTTTTCATCCGCCGGAAAATACTGCACCTCATCGGGGTTGCTTGCCGGCGACACTTCCCTGGCCTGCCCCTGCGGATCGGTGAGCACCACCGACATTGAGGAGGGATCCTGCAGGTATGCATGGCGGTTTTCGTCTTTTACCGTCATGCTGATCAAAGGGCTGGGCGAAACCAGATCGCCATCCAGGATGTGTACTCCGTCGAAGGCCACATCCAGGATGGGGTGCAGCCTGGGCCTTACCCTGAAGCTCACTTCGTAGATGTTGTTGAAATAAGCCTGTTCAGGCAAAATACGGGGGTTTACATACAGGCTTAGCTTATAGTCGCCCACCAGCGAGAACGTTGGCATGCGGTAGGTGAAGTTGACCGTTTCATTTCCGGCCACGGGTTTTATTTTAAAGCGCGAAACGAGCGCTTCTCCTTCCTGCCCTGTGAGGCTTACCTGTACGGTAAGCGAATCGCTGAAAGCGGTGGGAGTAATATTTTGGAAAGCCATGGGTAGCGCAATCTCTCCTTTTGCCGCCTGTTCTGTGAGGAGCTGCCCGCTTACCTGTACCAGGTCCGGACGTAGTACACCTTCGGGAGCAGCCTCATAGAACACCAACCACTCCGCAAGCTGCGGGGCCGTGCGCGCGGCAGAGTCCGACAGCAGCGCGCTGAGCCGTAGACTGGGATAAGCCTTGGCATCGATGCCTGAAAGATCAAAAGACTTCGCCGGCACATGGTCGCTCAGCAGCTGCTCCTGCCCTTCTGCGTCTATTCCGTATACCTGCAGCGTATAGGCATCATTGCCATCTCCGAAGGCTGCAATGCGGTGATGCAGCGTGCCCCAGCTTAAGGCCGGCCCGATCAATGTAGAGGTAATGGTGCCCGCCTGTTTGGTCGACTGCAGCCGGGTTTGCAGGGCGATGTATTGTGCTGTTTTGGACTCACTGTGCTCATCAGAAGCCGTCAGTTCCCGGGCAGTACCCGGCGCGGCCCCTTGCTGGCCGACCATGGCAAAAGGATACCCGTTGCGCAGCCCATTTATCAGTCCTGAGCCCAGCGCGCCAAATGCGGTTTTCAACTCCGGGCTGAAACTTTCGAATGGCACTTGGTTTACACTGATAGCGGCAACATAATGCCTGGCCGGCACAGCCCTGAGGAAATGCAACAGCTTATCCCGATTGGCTGCTGTATTGAGATTCCCAAACTCGTACAGGTAAGGCACATGAATGCAGGCACCGCCGGAAATAACTTCCGGCCGGGGCGACAGATCAAGCGGATCAAACACGACCAGGTACATACGGGGCGTAGCACTGCCGGCAGGATCCGAGCACCAGGTTTCAATTACCGGCCTGCCGTCAATGAACAAACCATGAGCTCCTTCATTGTAGCGGATATCTCCTCCAACCGTCCTGATCTCTATGTCTGATTTGATCCCGGAAAAGCGCCACACAGGCTTCTGTATCGTGCTGATCTCCACATCTTCCAGCTTGTTATCCTGCAACTGCCCCGGATGACTTTGCGACCATCCCCCGCCGGCGCCTTGAATAAATCGGAACGAGCCTTCTGCCCATACCGTATCTTCGCCGGCTGTATAGTGCTGAAACCGCACCCGCCAGTAAAAGACCGTACTGTCGGATGCTGCCCCGAACTGGGGCAAGGTCAGGTCCCATACAGGAAGCAGCGCGTAGTCGGCCGTATGGCTCAGCTTTGCGCTGCTGGAAAAAGCGCGGGTAGTGTCCAGTTCGAAATAATAGCCCTGCCGGTTATTTTCCAGCTGTGTCGCCTGGGCCATGAGCCGCACCTTGTCGGTGCCCACAACCGCATAAGGCGCCGGGCTGAGGACGGCAAGGCCGCTGCCGGGAAAAAAATGCTGAAATACCTTCACGTTATTCGCTTCCTGCAGCTCCGGAATGACATCCGGGCTGTCAAGCCTAATTTCAAAGCGGTTCATCCCCAAAGCTGCTCCTGGTTTATTGGGCAGCTTTAGCTGCAGCGTCTGCTCGCGCAGGATGGATCTTGCCCACAAGGAATCGGTAAAAAGCACTGAATTGTCAGGCAGGGTCCTTTTCACCGAAACGTAAACAGGGGCCATGATGGCCTTCCCCAGGTTCTGCACGTTTACCGACACCAGCAAGCTGTCGGCCGTTGCCGTTACGAGCCCACCACTCAGGCCCTCCACCTTAAACCCGGTATCGGCAACCAGGTAATCCGGCTGGCTCGGCGTGTAGAGTCTGAGGGCCGGGTCGCCCTGCAAAGCCACTTGCGTGATCATGGCTGTGGCCAGGCTGCTGGCTGTTGTATTGTTTACCCGGCGGATAGTCTCCTGCTGCACCTGGCCGAGCGATTTGCCATAAAAGTCCGGATCCTGAAAGGCGACCGTGTAGAATAGAGAAGCATACAGGTTGAGAAAATTCGGGTAACCCAGGTCTACGTGGGCGATGAAAGCCACCGCACCCTTATCGGGCTCTTTGAGCCAGTCTTCGCCAAACGAAACCAGGTCCGGGATAAAGGCATTCCCTGCGTTGCAGCCATTCATAAACAGCACCGGATACTTGCCTTTGTTTTGATAAGGGCTGCCCGGCCTGGACACATAGCCTATATCCAGATCGGTTGTCCCCGCTGCGCTATGACCAAAGAAGGTAATCAGCGACAGCCCCCGGTTTACTTCCTCCGACACATTAATCGTTTCAACAATTTCGCTTACATTCTGCCTGTACTTCTCCAACACAGTCGCCCCCAGCAAAGGGCCTTCGGCAATTTGCTTGTAGGAGTTGAGGTATGAAGCGATCTGGCTTATCTCACGGGCTGTTTTACCACCGCCCAGTTGCAGGATGTTCTTGCGCCAGGCGGCGCCCTCCTCGGCGGCCTCGTACGCTTTCACCTTATTCAGGTAAGCGATAATGTCGGCAGGCGAGGTCGCTGCCAAACGCCCGACAGGCATACTGGGCACAAAAGCATCATGGCGGTAGTCGATAGCAAAAAGCAGGTCGGAGGCGGGTGAGCCGCCCGTCGGCACCAAATCCAAAGCGCGGCTTGCCGCATCGCTGTAATTGATCCTGTTCGGTTCAATGCCTTTACCCAGAATCAGCAATTGCTTGGGGCCGGGCGACTGGGCCATGTAGCCGACAAAGCGCCGGATGGCACTGGGCGAGTACTCGCCATAGTGAAACTGGTTGACCAGCTCGTCCACATACACCAGCAAGGTATCGTAACCGCCCCCGGCCGCAGATGCGCGATAGGCTGCATAGCTTTTGGGCGCCGGCTCGGGCACTGCCTGGTTTGTGGCCAGCAAGCGCTTGTTGGTCAGGATAAGATAATTGGCCGTTTGCGGGTCGAGTTTCCTGAAGCTTATCTTTTTCCCGGGACCTGGCTTGAAAGGTTTTGCAGCATCGGCCACCAAAATTTTATGGCTTCTGCCGTCTTCTGCTCCAATCACAAAGCCGCGCTTATCAGCCCCTACCGCATGCCCGCCGATACGGACAATATTGCCCTGATCGGTTACATCATACGCTACGGCTGTGGCAGGCGCTCCGCTTAATTCGTAATAGGGCATAACCGTGCGCGCAGAATCTGTATACAGCAGCATGGCAGGACTCAGAAACAAGGGCTGTTGCGGATAGGTAAGCCGGCCGTAGGCAAAACTGATGGCATTACCTTTTGTTGGAGTTGCATCGGGTACTATCTGTAAAGAAAGTACCCCCTGCGGGCTGATGTCGCTAAAGGCGACTAGCTGCCTGTCTTTGGCCGAACCAAAAAAATCGTATTCATATGTATTAAGCTTGCGGGTACTTCCATCGGGTAGCTGCAGGTTTACTGTAAACTTGTGGTATTCAGGATAAGCCCCCACCGTAGCAAATTCAACCACAGGTACCGGGCCGGAGGGTGCGATATTGGTAATGCCTCGAATGGTATAGCTGCGCGGATTGATGGAATAGTGTGAAAAATATCCTTCCCCTTCATCCATCCAGGGCATTCGGTTCTCTCCGTATACTTTGCCCAAATTATACCTGTCAGTATTCACATAAGCCAGCCTTTGCAAATGGTAAGGCTCGGGCGTGCGCCCCGTTGCGGCAGGGTTCACCTCCCGCATGCGCTTTCCGCCCGCTGCATTCACCGTCAGGAAATAGGCGGCCGTATCGGTGTAGAGACTGTAGAGTTGATGGACCTGGTGGGCGGGATCTTTGTAGAGTTCCTGGTCCAGGACACCGTCGTTGCGTTCGCCGAAGAACTCCAGGTAGTCGCCAGGGTCCAGCCGGCCATCCTCCTCCCCTGCTATATAGATGGCAACTTCTTTACCCCGACGGAAGAGTTGTAAATGCCTGGGATTTACGCTACCAAGCCCCAGGCTGTCGAGGTAACCATAGCTGAGCTGGTAAAGGCCCGTCTGTGCAACGTTGATTTTATAATAAGACTGGGTAAAATTGACCCACTCATTGCCATATACCTGCTGTGCCTGCGTAGCGCCTGTCGCAAAGCCTGTTATTGCCAGAATGAGTGCCAGTAAACCCTGCTTCAACATATTTTATGAGTTCTGAGTGCGAGTTCAGAGTTACGAGTGAAGTAGCGCATACAGCCGCGCCGCCCTTTCAATTCAGAACTCGTTATTCGGCCTCTTCCACTAATCGAAGGCGTAGCCCAGCGAGACGATCACCGAGGACATCCCCCCGCCCGATGCGGCCCCCTCTTCCCTGCCATTGATCCGCGACAGGGCCAGGTCCAGGTTCAATCCGCCGGTTCTGAAGCCTACGCCAAAGTTGGGCTGCATGCGCTGGGTGGTAGCTCCGTTAAAGTTGCGGGTCTCCTGGTAATTGTTAATGCCGGTGCGCACAAAAACGGTTCGCGCATAACTGAGCTCCAGCCCCACATGCGGATCCATCGACACTACGTCGGAGCTGAGCAGCACGTTGCGCTTTCCGTCAAAAGTAAAATCCAAGTCTGTGGCCAGCAGGGCCGAAAACTTGTTGGTAAGGCGCACCGACTTGCCCAGGCCCAGCACCAGGCGCGGCAGGGTCAGCTCGGCCGTATTTTCGGGCAAGTCGTTGCCCGTCTGCAGGTAAGCCTGCTCCAGCGCGGCTACATTGTGGGTCCAGGCCGTAAAAGTGGTGGTGATATCACGGGCCATCAGCCCAAAACGCCAGGTACCACGTTGCAGTTGTGCGCCGGCATCGATGCCAAATCCATAGGCCTTGGCAAAATCGCCCACATTGCGGTAAATGATCTTGGCACTTGCCCCCAGTTGCAGGCCCTCAATCAGCCGACTACGCCGTGCATAAGAAAGCAACAAAGCATAATCGGCAACAGAGAAGAAACGGATCGAATCGTACTGAATATAACCGAACTCATTCTGCAGGCGGCGGGTGTCGGCAATGTCATCCACCCCCAGCCGGATGACCGACACGGCCAGGGCGCTGCTGCTATCGAGGGGCATGGCAAAAGCCGCGAAATCGTTTTTGGCAATGCCGGCAAACAGTTCGGAATGCATCAGGACGATGTGGTATTTGCGTTCGAGCGCCAACAGGCCGGCCGGGTTCCAGTACCCGGCTGTCGCATCGCCGGCCAATGCGGCCTGCACATTGCCCATGCCCAAGGCACGCGCCCCCACCCCGATATTGAGAAACTCATTGCTATACTTTGGAGTGGATACCTGCGCCCGCGCAGCAGTAACGAAAAACAGCAGTACGATAGCCACCAAACAGCTACATCTCAGCATACCGGTTAAGAGTTAAGAGTTAAGAGTTAAAAGTTAAAAGTTTGAGGCTGTGGGTATCTGAAGATGCACTTCCACCGTGTGGCTACCATGCAGGCAGCAAAGCCGACAACAGCAGCCCCAAGCAGCAACTGAGCCTCGAACCTTGCAGCTCTCATTCCCCAGTTTCCACATCCGACGCTTCGGCCCCAAGCATGCACCGCATACAAGCCCACAGCAGCGCCCCGGAACCCGTAGCCCGGGACGCATACCCCATCATGCAGGGCTCCCCTAGCATACGCAAAGCGGCCTGGCTAAGAACAGGCGCAATTTCATTTTTATCCAAAAATACTGATTTATAAGAATATACCCTTGCTTGACCAACCCTTTGCAAAAGCTTGCGTAAAGAATTTTACACAGTACCTTGTTTTACATAGTACCTTATCATATCTTTGCCTCAACCTTATAACGGAATCATCATGAAAGTAGAAAACACACAAGTGCAGATGAGGAAGGGAATTCTCGAGTTCTGCATCCTGGAGATTATCTCTCGTGGTGAAGTATATGCGTCGGACATGTTGGAAGAGCTCACAGCGGCTAAAATGATCGTTGTTGAGGGTACCCTCTACCCTTTGCTTACCCGCCTCAAAAACGCGTCGCTTCTCGACTACAACTGGGTAGAATCCACCTCCGGGCCGCCCCGCAAATATTATAAGCTTACCGATAGCGGCCGTGAATTCCTGGAGCAACTCCGGGCCACATGGGCAGAACTCGTCGACTCCACTGAATACATCATCCAAAACAAGAAAGCGCAGCAATTATGAAAAAGAATATAAGCATCAACCTGCAAGGCATCATCTTCCATATCGAAGAAGATGGATATGAGCAGCTAAGTCGCTACTTGGCTTCTATCCGCGCCTACTTCTCCAACTATGAAGGCCACGAAGAAATAATAGCTGACATAGAAGCGCGTATTGCCGAGATCTTTTTCGCGCGCCTTGCGCCGGGCAAGCAGGTAATCACGCTCGAGGATGTACAGTACCTGGTGGCCCGCATGGGCGACGTGACTGATTTTGAGGTGATGGAGCCGGAAGCCGAAGAAATACATTACCAAACCGCAACGGCAGGCACCGACACAAGCGGCACCTACACAGCCGCCGGCCCCAAAAGGCTTTTTCGCGACATCAATAACAAGGTCCTTGCCGGCGTGTGCGCAGGCATTGCCAGCTACCTCAACATCGACCCGATCTGGGTGCGACTCTTTTTCGTGGCCCTCGTACTGCTGGGCATTATATCGGCAGGCATCTCTGCAGCCACCGGCATTATCATCTACATTGTGCTCTGGATCGCCATGCCCCAAAGTGACCAGTTGCCCGAAACAACAGGCAAAAAGCTTTTCCGCGACCCGGAGGATAAGAAGCTGGCCGGTGTATGTGCCGGTATTGCCAAATACTTCGGTGTGGACGTAGCCGTGGTGCGCATCCTGTTTCTGGTATCCATCTTCATCGGCGGTTTTGGCATCCTGCTCTACATCGTACTCTGGATTGCCGTCCCCGAGGCAGTCACGTTGAGCGAGCGCCTGCAAATGCAGGGCGACCCGGTAACGCTGGCCGGCATTGAAAGAACCTTGAAAGACAACCTCAACATGCGCGACAGCAACGGGGAGGAAAGCACCCTGGCCAAGCTCATTTTGCTCCCCATCAGGCTCATTGCGCAGATCATCAACTGGCTGGGCAAAGCCCTGGGCCCCATGCTGGCTTTTCTCATCACCCTGATTCGCATCGGCGCCGCTGTCATCCTATTGGTGGTTTCCATCGGCCTTACCATTGCCCTGTTCTCCACGCTTTTTGTATCCTTAGGTCTTATTGATGAGTCGCAGTATATCGTATTAGGTGATTTTCCGGCCTCCGTACTGCTCGGGGGCTTTCCCAGGCTCGGACTGGTGGCTGGCTTCTTTGTAGGCATTATTCCCCTGCTCTTCCTGATCGTGCTGGCCGTAAGCCTGCTCATCAAGCGTACGTTTATGCGCCCGATCGTGGGCTGGTCGATGTTCGGGGTGTGGCTGGTAGCCCTCTTCACCCTTATTGCCACAATTGCCATGTACAGCAACAATTTCCGCCGCAGCGGTGAAGTGACGATCACGCGCACCATCCCTGCCGCCAACGTGGGCACCCTTACCCTGGATGCTTATGAAACAAGCACCAACTGGGAGAACGTCTACATTGATGTACAGGAAAGCAACGGCTCCGACATTGAGATCATCCAACGCCTGGAGGCCAAGGGCAAAACCGAGGAAGAGGCAAAACAGAACGCCCGCATGATCACTTACCGCGTGGTACAGCAGGACTCTACCCTACGCTTCGACACCAGCTATGAGTTTAAAGAAGGAGCCGTGTTCCGCGACCAGGAGCTGGCACTGGTGCTGAAGCTGCCCAAAGGCAAACCCCTGCGCCTGACGCGCGACTTTACCGACCTGCTGCCCAGCGCTACCTTTACCCAGAACTATAGCCGCGACAAAATCGTACGCAACACCTGGCAGGTAAAAGGCGACCGGCTCGAGTGCCTGACTTGCGCAGCAGACACCCTGGACACAGAAGATGAAACCGGTGATTATGTGATGGCAGATGAAATGGGCCCTGCCGCGATCGGCAGTAGCGTATTGCTCGACCAAGATGCCTATAGCAGCAACACCCGTACTTTCGACTACCAGGGATTTGATCACATCACCGTAAGCGGCCCCTACCATGTCCAGATTAAGCAAGGCAACAACTACATGGTGCGTGTGCGCGGCGAGCGAAACGACATCAACCGCATTGAGATTGAGCAGCAGGGAAGCAAACTGGTGATTGAAACAGAAGAGCGCTTTTTCCGCCTTTTCGACGACCGCGATCCTGTGCTAATTCAAATCACGTCGCCCAATATCAACAACATCGACCTGGCAGGCGCTATCCGGGCTGACATCGGCCATATCAATACCGACAACCTGGAGATGAGCCTTGCCGGCGCTATCAAGTCCGTTGCCAACCTCAATGTGCGTGAGCTTAGGGTAGATATGGCAGGCGCCGCCAATACCAAGTTCACTGGTCGTGCCGACAACTTTGAACTTGATGCAACGGGAGCCTGCAAAGTAGACGCTTCAGGATTGAAGGCCAACACCGTGGATGCAGACGTAACAGGTGCCTGCGTAGCCGAGGTAAATGCCACCAACACCCTGCGTGCCGATGCGACCGGTGCCAGCCGCATCACATATAAAGGCAATCCAAGCAATACCGTTATCAACAGCTCGGGCCCCAGCAGCGTGCAGCGACGCTAAGGAAGTTAAGAGTTAAGAGTTAAGAGTGAAGAGTGAAGAGTTGCTCACTGTACTAACTCTTCACTTTTAACTCTTAACTTTTTGGTGTGTGCACCTGCGCAAGCCCCATCTCCCTGCCTTTTTCCAGCATAAAAGCGTAGGCTTCGGCAAATTCGTTTCTGACCTTGCCTTCCAGAATGGCCTCGGTCAGGGCTTCTTTCAGCTCTCCCACTGTTTTAGAAGGCTTCAGGCCGAAAGTCTCCATGATGATCTCGCCCGTGATCACCGGCTGGAAATTACGCAGCTTATCGCTCTCCTCTACTTCCACCAGGCGCTTTTCTACCTTGTCAAAGTTTTGCAGGTAACGTTTCACCTTCGTATCATTCTTCGAGGTAATGTCGGCACGGCAAAGCTTCATCAGGGCGTCAATGTCATCGCCGGCCTCAAACAGCAACCTGCGGATGGCTGAATCGGTCACGATGTCTTTTACCAGGGCAATGGGCCTGAGGTGCAGCCGCACCAGCTTCTGCACAAACTTCATGTGCTCGTTGAGCGGCAACTTAAGTACCTGGAAAAGCTTGGGCACCATACGCGCCCCACGCTCCTCATGCCCGTGAAAAGTCCAGCCCACCTTGGGCGAGTAGCGCTTAGTGTCGGGCTTGGCAATGTCGTGCATGATAGCCGACCAGCGTAGCCACAGGTTATCCGATACCTGGGCCACATTGTCGAGCACCTGCAGGGTGTGGTAAAAGTTATCTTTATGGGCGTTGCCGTTGCGTGTTTCTACCCCCTGCAATTCGGCCATCTTCGGGAAGATGAGCTGCAGCAGGCCCGAGGTAAAGAGCAACTTGAAGCCATAGCTGGGCACGGGCGCCAATATGATCTTGTTGAGCTCATCGGTAATGCGCTCCTGGGACACGATCTTGATGCGCTCCCTGTTTTCAATGATAGCATCGAAGGTATCCGGGTCGATGTCGAAGCCCAACTGGGTGGCAAAGCGGATGGCGCGCATCATGCGCAAGGGGTCGTCGGAAAAGGTAATGCCCGGCGCGAGCGGCGTGCGGATGAGCTTGCGTTTCATGTCCCGGAGCCCGTCAAATGCATCGATCAGCTCGCCGTAGCTTTCTTTTTTCAGGCTTATGCCCAGGGCATTGATGGTAAAGTCGCGCCGTTTCAGGTCATCATCCAGCGTCCCCTGCTCCACTTCGGGCTTGCGCGAGTGCGCGCGGTAAGATTCTTTCCGGGCACCGACAAACTCCACCTCCCACTCACCGGCACGGAGCATGGCCGTACCAAAGTTTTTAAACACAGACACTTTCGGCCTATTAGGCAGTTTCAGGGCCACCTGCGTGGCCAGCGCAATGCCATCGCCCACGCACACCACATCGATATCTTTGGAAGGGCGCCGCAGCACCAGGTCACGCACAAAGCCACCGATCACGTAAGCCTCCACACCTAGCTCGGCAGCAGCCTGGGCAACCACTTCAAAAATTGGGTGTTGAGGTAATTGAACTTTCTCCATCAGTTAAAAAATAAAAACCTCAGGCACTGTTTCAGACCTGAGGTGCAAAAATAGGGAATTAAATAGGAGTTACGCGTTCTGAGTCACGAGTCCTGAGTTTTGAATGAGTGAATGAATTGTTAAATGGTTGATGCCCACATTAGCACATTAACTCATTAGCACATTCTTAATCCAGTACATCCTCTAATTCTCAAGATCCGAATCCGAAACACAAAAAACGATACACGAAACACGATTTTTACTCAGTCGCGGAGCACCTGCCGGCTACCGTCGGGCTCGATTTTAACGATGCGGGAAGGACTGGCCGCTGTCGTTTCTTCCTGCCGCCAGCGCACCACATGATCTACCCGCTTTTTAATTTCCTCCGAGATATCGCCGAAAGAGGTCGGCGCAGGCTCCCCGCTCCGGTTGGCCGAGGTGGAGATAATGGCCCGATCCAGCTGCCGGATAAGGCGGTGGCTGAACTCATCGGTGGTAATGCGAATAGCGATGGTGCCATCTTGGGTAATTACTTCTTTGGGCAGGTTTTGGGCGCCGGAAAGCACGTAAGTAGTTGGCCGCTCCTGCTCCTGCACCAGGCGCTCAAACGCATCGGGCACGTCTTTTACATAATGGCGCAGCATGCGCATGTCGGCCACCAGCAGGATCATCGATTTTTGCTCGTCCCGCTCTTTGATTTTAAAAATTTTCTTTACCGCCTCCACATTTTCGGCATCGCAGCCGATACCCCATACTGTATCGGTCGGGTACAGGATCACGTTGCCCATGAGCAACTCTTCTTCGGCTGCCTGTACTTCTTTCAGGAATATGTTCATCGCCTTACGCTTCTTTACCGGTTGCTTTTATTGCATGGCTCAATTGCTAAGAAACAAGTGCACATGCAGCCAGTTCATTAGTCAACTCAGCAAGCA
>Ga0256852_1000050_pt1 | contig 16027 bp, 12 predicted proteins | sample BONnt5_FD_181169 | JGI IMG/M metagenome (GOLD analysis project Ga0256852, IMG submission 181169) | Terrestrial sediment cell enrichment communities from Utah, United States - BONCAT_SYTO_Terrestrial_sediment - 5 | ecosystem: Environmental > Terrestrial > Deep subsurface > Rock core/Sediment...
AGGGGGGGGGGGTTGGGGGGGGGAGATTGAGGTGTTGCCAGACGAGGTACAGGAAGTTCCTGAAGTCTGCCTTGAGAGGATCTGTCATGGTCCACGCTAAGGGGGGTAGGAGCGTCACTGGTAGGTTTCCAGGGGTGGATAGGTCCAGACCTACCTGTGGCCCTGAATGGCCGTCAGTGACGCTCCTAGCGGGGTTTAGTTGGGGAGACCGAACTCGTCAGTCTGGGTGAACGGGAGTTGGACCTTGGGAGCCGCAGCGTTCAGCTCCTCGGCCACCGAGAGGTTCTCCACGTTGTTGTCCTTGAGGAACTGGCGGATGACGTTCATGTGGCTCGCGCCGGGGGTCAGCTTCACCACCTCACCGTCTTGGTTGGTGGCAGTGACCCCCTCTTCGAGGATCTTCTTCATCTCCCGCGCCAGCGTCCCGTGCAGCTCCGCGAGGAGCTTCGAGGTAGCCTTACTCATTCGATACCCTTCAGTTGAGCGGACAGCTCCTTGCGGAACTTGTGGCGCTTGTATGCTTCGTAGAGCTTCACAGCGATCTGGATGAGCAACCAGATGACACCCAGGATAGGTGCCACCACGGCTGCGAACTCAGACAGCTCGTGAAGGACGGGAAGCCACCAGGGCGACATGATCGCCCCGGCAGCTCCAGCAGTGGTGACGATGTCACCGTCGATAAGCCTGTGCGGCACTTCCTCTGATCTTTCCATGGGTGGATAGGTTAAACGACAGTGTTGGATGCGCCGCCGTTATTGGTGTAACCGCTGCCGAAGAAGCCGATGGTCTTAGTGTCCGTGGCGCCGCTGTCGATCAGGACGGACCAGCCCATCGTCACGGCGATGATGCCCATGAGGGTGTTGCCGTAAGAGCCGCTCTGAAGCCACACGGCGGGACCATTGGGGAGGCCACTGAAGCGCCCCTTGATGGTGGAATAAGCCACGTTCCCGGTGCAGAGAACGCCGAACTGTGTGGCGGGCACACCGCTTCCAACGGCGATCACGGTTACGTCGATGTCGGCGTAGTTGCTGCTCGCGAGCCTGACGCCCCCAGCCCAGTTATGGCCGGAGCCCTTATCAACGTAGATCAGGAGACCACGGATAACGGCCTGAGTGCAGGTCGCAGCCCAAACGCCAGTGTGTCCGCAGTTGATGTGGCCGTCACTGAGCATCATGCCCAGGCACCCCTGAGCAATGTAAACGCCGAAAGTGACGTTAACAAAGTGGAACTGCGTCATCGTCAGCCCCTCGCAGTACGAAGGTGCTCCCACCCCAACATTCAGCGAGTACATCCACAGGCTCGTGAAGTTGAACTCACAGGGTGTGTTTGACCCTGCGATGCTGATGCCGAGACCACGATAGTTGGGGTGGCCGAGGTTCTGTCCCCGGAAGACGCAGTTGCGGATCGAGGACCAACCACAGTCGTTCAGATAGATCGCATGGCCGAACTCGCCGCCGCTGCTGGCTTCGAAGTGGCAATCCTCAATGGTTGCTCGACGCCACTCACGCGCAGTCCCAGCAGTGGCCGCAGAGACCAGATGGATGATCTTGCTGTTAACGTCCCACGGCTTCTGCCACTTCCAAGCGATGCCACTCATGGTGAACGTCTGAACGATGTCGGTCTGGCTCCAAGTGAGCCCCTCGTTCCACGGGTTACCACTCCCGAAGATCAAGCGGGTGAGCCCCGTGCCAGCGCCGATGAGATGGATCGACTGACCAGAGAACCAGAGCTGTGCAGCGGGCCCGAGTAGATAGTCACCGGGGGGAACGTAGACGGGCTGTCCCGATACGATGGCAGTGACAAACGCGAGGCTGTCGTCCGTGGTCCCATTACCAGTAGCGCCGAAGAGCTTCACGGACAGCGGCTTGTTGTCGTCAGAGCGACCCCACTTGTCCCACGTCCCTCCACGCTTAGTGCGCTTCGCTCGGTACATGGTCGCCAAGCTACCGGCACCGGCAATCCACGCCTCTTGCGTGAGGTAGTCTTGATCGCCGTAGACCACCATGCCGACATAGTTCGCCGGGAAGGGGGAGTTGGTAGCGCCGGGGCCAGCCGAGTAGTAGCCAAAGCCCACCGCGCTGGAGAAGTCTGTCACTGCCTCGCCGTAGTCACGGAAGCGACTAGGGAGGCGGGCAACGGCGACCGTGCCAGTGGACAACTGACTTGCATCCGTGGTGGCCGGTCCTGCCGGTCCTTGAGGGCCCTGCGGGCCTTGGGATCCCGTATCGCCCTTGACGCCTTGCGGACCCGTGTTGCCTTGGATGCCCTGCGGACCTTGCGGGCCCACGAGGGACACACCTGCGGGCCACGCGCCGCCACTCTTGGGGCCGTGGAGGGTGTTCGCGGTGACGTTGATGTACCAGTCCCCGTCCACGCCAGTCGCCCCTGTGGGGTTCGAGCTGCCGTAGCGGATGGTCTTACCGTCAGCACCGGCACTGCCAGCGGGGCCCTGAGAGCCGGTATCACCCTTCACACCTTGAGGGCCCTGGTTGCCTTGCGGACCCTGCTGACCCTGAGGGCCGACGATGGACGTACCTGCGGGCCACGTACCGCCCGACCGGGGGCCGTGGATCTTGTTCGCCACGGTGTCGATGTAGAAGTCGCCGTCATCCCCCAGGCTGTCGAGCGGGGCACCGGCACCGTAGCGCAGGGTGCGCCGAATGGTGCCCATGTAGTTCGCAGCTTCAGCCGCAGAGAGGGCAGCATCGGAGGCAGCGTCCTGGGCTGCGTCACGGAACGCTACCGCCTCACCGGCCTTGGTGGTCGCGGTGTTCGAAGCAGACACAGCAGCGTTCCTGGCTTCGGTAGCCTGGAAGAGCTGCGAGGTCATCGCGGTCTCGACCCACTGCTTATTCACGCCGTCCTGCGCGTTCACAGGATCGGCAACATTCTTGATGCGGCGGTTGCCGAAGTCGAAGGTGCCGTCACTACCGGAGTTGAGCGCAGAGTTGCCCTTATCGGTAGCCTCCTGGGCCACGTAGAGGTTCTGACGAGCAGACAGGTCGAGGTCCGTCTCGGTCAGCGTAGCGCCATCCACGAAGTCCACGAGGAGGTTGGTCGAGGGCGTCGAGCGCCGGATCTCGATCACGGACCCTTCAATGGGAGCAGAGGCGACCCGAACGATGCTCTGGCCGACCCACGAGAAGCTCACAGGCAGACCGTCCACGGCCACCGCTACGTGGGACCGAGAGATGTAGGGAAAGGTGAGGGAGAAGTCAGTGGTCTCGCCATCACCGGAGTACTGAACATAGGATAGGGACATCCATGTCTCCGAGAAGGTTGCAAAAGAAAAGGGCCCCGAAGGGCCCTCTCTGTGTTTCAAGTTGTTGGACGATTACCTTTGCCCTGGACGGGGATCCCGCTCGGGCAGTGACTGCGCCACCGAGTTGGTGAACCACAGCATGGGGAAGGCGTTGCTGAACGGCAGGACGCCCATGAGGGCCCGCCAGTCCCGCTGGGAGTAGGGGTCACCGTGGGTGGCACCGGCCACGCCTCGGGTTGCGTTCATCGCGTTGTCGATCAGGCTCGCACCAGCGAACGACATGAGCCCCTGAGAGGGCTGTCCAGTGACACGGGTGTCGAACAGAGGATCCATGCCAGCGAGGTACATGCCGTTGTCAGCGACCATCGGGAACAGAGAGGAGAACCCCGACCGCTGGAAGGCGGCGAAGGCCAGCTTCTTCTCGTCCAGGCGCTTCTTCAGGAACTCCTCACGATCCGGACGCCCGATAGACTGAAGGTGCGTCTGAGCGGTGTACGCCAGAGCCCCGAAGGTCATCGTGCCCAGGATCATGGACATGCTCTCCCAGTCCCTCATGTGGATGTTGTGCAGCGTGTTCTTGGTCCACGCGCCCAGCATGAAGTTGCGGAACTGGAAGAAGATCTTGCCGAGGGTCGAGCCCAACATGATGTTGGCCTGCCCCAGGTCGTTCTCCTGAATGATCTTGCGGGTCCACCGGAAGATGGCGTGTTCGAACGCCCCACGGACCTCAGGCTCCCACTCGTGGAGCTTCAGGGTGCCGATAGTGGACCCTTCGGTCTCACCGGCCATGGTGCCCTTGTGCTTCCTGATCTCCGCGAAGATCTTGTCCTGCATCTTGTCATCAAGACCCAGGACGCGCAGACGCTGGCGGTTCACGCTCGCGCCCTCTTCGCTCATGTCGAGGAACTTGTGGAGCACACCCTTGGAGGCCCACCGCTGGAGGTAGGCGTTGATCGCGGACATGCCCGAGATGTGGGAGGTGATGTGTGCTCCCCGCTGAAGGACGCCGTCGATGGCAGCTCCACCACCCGTGTGGGTGACAGGTGCTCCGAAGTCGTCAGTCACGAGGTGGCCCACGCCACGGATGGTGTCGGTGCCAGCAGTGCTGATCCACTCCAGGGCCCGCGCGTCCTCGTCCAGCAGCTTGCCGGTCTTGGCATCGCGCATCAGCGCCTTGAGGCTCGGCATGGACTGGATCGCGGCCTTGAGCCCCAGCTGCCCTGTGATCATCCCAACTTCCGCCACCTGGGCGAAGCCCACTTGGTTCATCACGCGGATGAAGTTGTAATCGCGGAAGCGGCGCAGCCACTGGGCCAGCCTGGGGTTCTCCCGGTCGAACCGAGAGGGCATCCCCATGATCCCCTCGTAGAGGAACTGGAGGTTCGCCACGTCACCCTCTCGGGTGTCCCTGGCCTTGCCACCGGCCTCCTGGGCCACGGCTCGCACTTGAGCCATGAGCTTCTCCCAGTCGCCTGGGCCATGGATGCCGTCCACGAGGTACTGCGAATGGATGTCCGCGTCCTCGGGGGTCCAGTTGGGGTTCTTGAGCTGGAGCCGCTGCATGGCAATGGCACCGGACATCTGCCTGTTGTACGACGAGAAGAGGTGCATGGCATCGTCGTGGTAGAGTTCAGCCAAGCGCACCTCGCGGGTGCCGTTCTTGGTCCTCACCTCCATGCGGAAGTTCTCGTCTAGGAGCTGCCTGGGCTTGCCCCTGGAGATGCCAGCCTTGGCCTCGTCACGGGCCGTAGCCCGCCACAGAGCCCGCTCGATCTCATCGTCAAGCAGTCCAGCATCCCGCAGCTCCTGGCGCATCATCTCGGTATCGAGACCGGAGAACATGCGCGAGGCCGTCAGCTCCTGCCCCGCGTCAACGGAGGCGAGGCGCTTGTTGTACCCACGGGCGATCTTGCGAGCGATCCGCTCTTCGAGGTCGGGGTTCTTCCCCACCACTGCCCGGTAGAGCAGCTCCTCCATGTTGTCCGTGCCGATGTCGTTCAGTAGGGTCCGGTAGCGGTCCCAGTGGACAAGGCGGGGCACGTAGTTCTCGTTCGGCTCCACATTCTGGAAGCCCTTGAGCGGGGTCCGCGTGGTGCCGTCGAGGGAGCCATGGTCGCCCTTCGCGAGCTTCAGGTACTGGTCGTTGATCTCCCGCCACTTGGCGGCAACCCGTGCCACCGCAGGATCCACCTGCACGGCACCGTCCGTGTTCCGGACTGCCGCAGTGATCTCCTGGCGGAAGCGGGTCTCCTGGCCGTTCATGCCAGCCGTCCAGCCCAGCCCGTTGCGCTTGCGGTAGTCATCCCAGGCCGAGGAGTAGGCCGAGGAGAACTCCGTCTCGTAGCGCCGCTGGACCATCACCTGATCCTCTGTGAGGGCACGGAAGGTGGCCTTGGTCTTGTCGGCCTGACCCACAGTCTCTTCGCCCATGACGTTTCCGAGGGCGCGGACGAGGGGGTTGTCGCTGGACTTGAGCTTGTTGGTCACGTCCCACCGGAAGGCAGAGAACGCGCCACGCTCACCGTAGGTCTCATCGAACCTCTTCGAGAGGTACTCGCTGATGTCCGTGCGGACGCTCTCAACTCCACCCGAGGAAGCAGCGCCAGCGGACTTGTTGCCGTAGCCCTGCTCGATGCTCGTGGAGAGGGCCTTGCCCGCTTCCCCCAGCCGCGTCACCTCATCGGTGATGGCAGGGCTGCGGAAGGCACCGAAGGCTGCACCGAAGGCGAGCCCGCCACCGGCAGCGTACAGGAGCTGATCGCGCTCCCAGGTGGGCTTGGAGGAGGCGATCACGCCTTCCACTGCGAGGTTGCCAGCCGCACCTTCAGCCGCTCCCATGAGGATGCGACCGAAGCGCGTCGACGCCGCAGCACCTGCACCAGCAGGGCCAAGGGCAAGGCCAGCCCCAGCAGCGGCGAGCCATCCACCGGGGTCAATAGCGGCACCGAGGATGCGTAGACCTACACCGGGGACACCCATGGCATCGAGCCTACGCTCGACCTCGATGTCCTTCAGGAGCTGCTGCTTGCGCCACTCGAAGTTCTCCAGGGAGTGAGACGCCCCGAGATACCCCAGGTGCTGGGTCGGAATGTCGGCAGCTCGCTCCTTCAGGAGATCCTGGGTGACCACGAACTTGGGATCTGGAGGCTGAGCCCCGTTGCTCTCGAAGGCCCACCGAAGGGTGCTCTCCTGGCTGATCGCCTGATAGGCACCCTGGAGGTAGCCGTAGCTGTCCTCCTCCTGCTTCTTCTGGCGGGCGTACAGCTCGTGGTCCGTGTAGGGATCAGGTGGGCGCACTGAGGCGACATCCACCTTGCCCCGAGGGAATGAGGGCCCATCACCGTACTTCTCGGTGCCGGTGAGGGAGGCCCCCTTGTCGTTCATCTTGCGGGATCCCCAAGCAGCCATGTCGGCCACCGTGGAGATCTTACTGAAGACGCCCTGGTTGGCAGCGATGGATGCCGGGGAGACCACCTTCCGGATGTCCGTGGAGGGGTCAGCCTTGAGCACCTTCGCTGCATCGTGCGGGCCCAGGAACCAGCCGAGGTACTGCTCGCCATCCGTAGGATCGCGGCCAGCAGCCTTAGCGAGGATGTCCTTGACCTCTCGGAGATAGTAGGGCGCGGCCTTTGCCTGTTGCTCTGGGTCGCGCCTGTTGTTCAATTGCAGGTGTGGATACCTTTGGGCCAGCCCATTCCACGTTCCTTCAACGATCTGGAAAGGGCCGGTGGCAGAGGAGGTGCCGCCATAGTTGTCCACGTTCTTGAAAGCACTTTCGACGCTTCCGAACTTGCGGAGGACATTGCTGTCCACACCCGCAGTCGCGGAGTGCTGTTCAACAGTGTTCCACCACGAGGGTAGCTTTTGCTCTGCCATCGGTTTCCTTACTGCTTCTTAGGTGGGCTCCTATCGGGGATGCCCAGGTTCTTTCGGTTACGTGCTCGGAACTCTTCGAGCGTGTCATGCTTGCCGAGATCCGGTAGGGTGGACTGGCGCTTCTTGGCGTCCTGCTGCGCCCTCTCCAGCAACCGTGCGGCATCGTCGTTGGCCCGCTTACGCTCCTCTTCGAGCTGCTGGACCTCTGCGGGCGAGTAGCCAGAGAGCTTCGGCGGGTCGATGGAGAAGAGACCACCGGGGGCCGTGAAGATCGGCTTGTAGCGGTCGGCGCTCTGCTTGGCGGCTTCGGCTTCAGCCTTGGCGCGGTTGGCAGCGTCGATCCTGGCGAGGTCATCCATGGTGACGATCCCGTCAGACCCGAAGGACACCGGGAGCTGCGTGGCCTTATCCACGATGATCCAGGCGTTGGGCTGGTTCGGCAGGGGCCGGATAGTGAGCCCGTCCTTGTCGTGCCCGTACTTGGTCGCAGTCTGGGTCGCGAACTCTTCGATCCGCTGGGTTGCCAGCTTGGGGAAGTTCGGCGGGATGCTGCGGTCAGCCGTGTAGACGGCGTTCCCATTCACCACCGTGAAGTTCCTTGCGGTGACCTTCGCGGCCTCTTCGAGTGCCTTCTCGGCAGAGAGACCACCAGCGGTCACGAAGATCCGCGCCAGCTTCTGCATGGGCACGGACGCCACTTCGAGGTTCTGAGCACCAGCGAGATCGCCGCCACCCACCATCCCGAACACGCCACCGGCACCCATCTTCTCCAGCGTCTCGTTGAGCTTCTGCTGGGACTGGCGGGCCGTGAGGCTGTCGAACTTGGAGGGATCGCGGTTGTACTGGATCGCGGTCATCAGGGCCCGCTCGGGATCCTTCTGGCCGTACTGGTTGAGCACCCTCGCGACCTCGTAGAACTCACGAGAGGTGTCGTCAGTCATCTTGTGGGCGAGGTTCGGAGCGATGCCCGCGAGCTTCGTGTAGAGTTCGTAGCCCTGCTTCATCACCGGGGGCAGGGTGTCTCCCTGCATCACGGTCATGCCAGCCATGGCACCACCCTTCAGGATACCCTCCCACTCAGGGTGCTTCTCGCCGTTGCGGGCGAGCCACTCGGCCTGACGCTTGAGGGACTTGTCCTCTGCGTTCGGGGACTGGTCACGGGACACGAGCCAGCGTTCCCGCTCGATCATCGCGGCCACAGCACCTTCGCGCTGCTCCTTGGCGGTGACCACCTTGGGCTTGCCGTTCCTGTCGAGGATCGTCTGATCCTTCACCCACGGGAGCTGCTGCTTGTCACCGAGGTCGAGGGCCTGGTTGGTGACGGTCTGGACCTGGGTCCGTTCCATCTCCTCGGCCTGGACCTTCGCCAGCTCCGCAGCCTTCGCCTGTTGAGCGTTGAGGTTCCGCAGCTTGAGACTGCGCCACTCCTGCTCGGTCATTGCCCGCTTGTTGTCGGGGTTCTCGAAGAAGGCATCGAGGGCCTTCTCGTCCAGCGCACCGACATCGGCCTGTGCCGAGAAGGTGTACTTGTCCTCCTTGGTCACGCGGTCGCGGACCTGACCGAAGGCCGCTTCTGCCTTGGCGATCCGCTGGGTGACTTCCGGTCCAATGGTGCTGTCACGGAGGGTGCCCAGCTTGGTCCCGTCAGCGCCCGTGCGATCCGTCTCGGCAATCGAGCGGACCACTTCGAGGTACTTCTTGGCGTTCGCAGGATCGTTCTCGATGCGGGCCGAGAGTACGTCCATGACCCCCAGGAGCATCTTGTCCTGATCGGGGTAGGACTGCGCGAGCGTTGCCTTGTTGGCTTGGTAGCTCTCACGCAGGGCAGTCGCGATCTCAGGACCGGACTTACCCTCACGGAAGAGCTTGTCGACGGTCCCAACCCAGCCCTGCTGGATGGTCTCCCTGACTTGCTCGTTGTTGCGCTCGACGTGGTGCTTCACCTGCTGGGTTTGGATGCCCTGCTCGATCTGGCCGAAGTTCCTGTCGAACTCCTCCGCGAAGTACTTGTTGCCGCCGTGGGCATCCATGGCCCGCTGACGGAGCCCGCGCAGGTAGCCTGGGAGGTCACCGCCGTCCTTGTCGAACTGGGTGTGGTAGTGCTCGGAAGCCTCGCGCCCCAGCTCAGAGGCAACGGCGCGGGCTTGGTACTTGGCGATCAGGGTGCCGCCCATAGCAGTACGGGCATCCGGATCGTCCTTGATCAGCTCAGCGATCTCGGGCCCGGTCTTACCCGCGTACTTGTTGGCGATGCGCGCGGGCAGCTCGTCCTTGTCGATCTGCTGCTCGACCTTCGCGAAGTGCATCAGGGCAGGGTTGAGGGAGCCCAGAGCTTCCGCGAGGTTCTTCAGGTCGTTGTCGATAGGGGCCTGGGCGGGGCGCGCGTAGGTGTCCACGGGGTTAGCCGTAGGACGGAGCTGCGGTGCCTTTGGGCCTGTATCGTTGACCACCACGCGACCACGATTGCGGCGACCGCTGTCAGTCGGATTGTCTTCCCTGAACGGGGTCAGACCGGGGAGGTTAGCCATGGATTACTGTCCTCGGGTGGCGGTTCGGTAACCGGAGTAGGCGTTCACGCCAGAGGCGGCGATCTTCAGCCCGGTTGCCAGGAAGGATGGCTTGTTGGCCTTGCGGACGGAGTTGATCCTGTCCACGGCTTGGTAGCTCTGACCGGCCTTCTGGGCCTGGAGCTGCGCCTGGGTCCACTCGGTCTGCTGATCGACACGGTCACCGTAGCGGGCCGCACCGGAGGCGATGTCTCGCTGGATGGCTTCCACCGACAGGCCGCTCACACCGGCTTCACCGGCTGCTACCTTCGCGGTGGCTTGGGCGCGGCGGTTCTCCAGGCTCGCGTCGAACTTCTGTTGGGCCGCAGCCTCGTTCTCTTGGGACTGTCGGAGGACGCTCTGGTTCTGTTGGTTTTCGAAGGATCGCAGAGCGTTCTGGCGGTTCTCTTCGTAGTATCGGTTCTGCTCATTCGCAGCCTGGGTCTGAGCCGAAAACTCCAGCACGGACTGGCCCGCCCCGATGACGAATGAGGCAACCATCATAGACATGGGGTCGCACAAGGTTAGATCCTCACGAACTCAAGAAAGGGACGCTGCTCATGCCCGTACTCGGGATGGCGGCGGATGAAGGTGAAGCCCATCCACCGGAGCCACTTGATGTGCAGCTCGTTGCGCTCATCGACGCAGTTGGTGAGGATGGGGTACTGGCTCTGCCAGATGGTTGCCTCTTTGATCCCGAGGCGCAGGAAGGAGATCGGGTGCTTCTCGATCTCGGTTGTTGCGAGCATCCAGATGTACCCGACCATGGGGTCCGGAGAGGGGACCACCCCGGCCATCGCCACCGGCTCGTCACGCTCGTTCACCGCCGAGAGGCAGCTAGGGGTGTGACGAAGACCGGCGTCGAGGGCCTCAAGGGGGCTCAGCCCTCCCGCTGCGTAGACCTCCGAGGTGTCCTCAGGGCGAAGCCTGTCGGCCATGAAGGGGACATCAGAGGGGCGGGCAAGACGGGAGGTGAGCATGTTTCCACTCGTGGATAGGTTTAGATACGACGAGACCGCAGGACGAAGTATGCTTCCCACTCGCCACTCAGGAACGAGCTGGGGAGGTAGCTGTCGTTGACGATCTCGATGGACACTTGGTCGTTCTTGGCGACCACAGGGAACCGGAAGATCCCTGTTTCCTTCGGGACATCGCCAATGGCGACGTTCGAAGATCCCAGGATGCGACCGGAGAACGGGTAGGTGTAGGTGCTTCGACCAGTAGGCGTCACGTTGACCTTGAAGTATCCCGTGGCGGAATACCCGAGGCTCATGCCGCGAACCTGCACTCGACCATCACCAATGGCCTGGAGGCCACCACCACCTTGAGCCTGTTCACGGACCACGAGGGTCGAGAACTTGTAGCGGAAGGTGTAGCTGACCCCGATGTAGAACGCCGTGATCACCCCAGGAACGACGAACTGGTTCCCGTTCTGGAAGCTATACGGAGCCACCACACCGGCCTTGTAGGTCTGGTTCGGGCCACCATCATGGGCCACGATCTGATACGTCTCACCGGCCTGGGCGATCCAGGGGATGGTGATCGTCGTGGTGTTCGCCCCGGCATTGTAGGACACCGTGCAGTTAGCCTCGGTGAGACGCCGGTCGAGGTGGACGGGTACGCCCAGGTCATCGGTCGTGGCTGGCGCTAGGTCCATCCGCTCGATGTAGACGCCATCCGTGCGGGAGATCACGAGCACCAGCTCGCTCTCCACGAACTCCATCCCGAGGACGGAGCTGCCCGCTGGCATGGACCACTTGTACCACGCTGACTGCATCTTCTGGCCGTTCGACCAGTAGAAGCGGTAGACGTAGATGGTCCCACGGTCCTGCGCTGAGAGGATCGCCAGGAGATCCTCAGAGGAACTCGCAGCCATCTTCACGATGTCCTTGGGGACATACGAGGGAACGTGTGAGGTCACGTCCGTGGCATCTGCGGAGTTCGTGTCGTTGTTCACGAAGAACTCACGGATGCTGGAGTGTTGGCCTCGGCGCTGAGCGAAGTAGACGTTGGAGCCCACACCCACGGGCTTGACCCGCAGATCGCAGTTGAACTCCGTGCTCTGGTTGATCGCCACGCTCTTAGGCGTCAGCAGCTCGGCCCTGCCCAGCGTGAACTGGGTCTGCTCGGAGAACAGGAGGAGGCTCTCGTTGAACGGGACAGCCGCCTTCAGGATGCTCACCTTGGTGTGGGAAGCAGCCACGTCGATGGCGTCCGTGTCGATGGTCTGCATGACCGAGGTCGGGTAGAAGTTGAAGAACTCCCCGGCCTCCGAGAAGATGACGTTCTCGTCCGAGAGGACACCCAGCCGGTTGCGGTGGAAGAACACATCGTTGATTTGCTTGCCCACGAAGGACGGGTGCGGGCAGCTCTCCAGATCGCCAACCTTGCGGTCGTCCCAGTCGTGGGGCTTGAAGGTGAACGTGCCGTTAGCCTCGCGGACGAGGGTGTGGGGCATCGTGGCCTTCCAGATCTGGTTCTTCTCGTTGGGCTTCGCACCCTCCTTCCAGACGCCGCCGAAGGGGCTCTGAGGGGTGGCCTCGTAGGTGACGTAGAAGTCATCGAGGTCGGTGTCGGAGCTTCCACGGACACGGCAGGTGAAGCCGTCGATGGCCTTCGCGGGTAGGTCGGAGAACCGCTGCACGGTGCCGTAGATCAGCTTGATGGCGGTATCGCCCTGGCTGTCCGAGACTGCGGCATCGAACTGGTTAACGTGATGGGCCACGTAGATGACCGAACCCTGCCGCTGGATGATGTAGCCGTTACCGGCGTTGATCCCCTTGCTGACGAGCTGGTTCTCAAGCTGCTGGGCGATGTGGTCGGTCTTGACGGTGTTACCCGTAGCGTTCTGTCCACCGGCCAGCTCGGTCGTGTAACCCACGGCCTGACCCGCCACAGTGGCGTTGTAGTTCGTGGCGTAGTAGGGTGCCTTGATCCAGATCAGGCACTCGTTGGGCCGGTATGGCGTGTTCTGCTCCGTGGTGGTGACCGTGAAGGACTTGTTCACGATGAACGTGAAGTCAGCCACGGTAACGGTCGTGAACTCCTGATCAGGCGCAAACGAGGCAAGGTAGCCCTTACCCTCAGGGAAGTTCACGGTCTTCTCGACGCCGTTCAGGTCGTAGACCTTGAGGTCACCGTTGGTGATCACCACGGTGTACTGCTCGGACTGGTCCCGGTTGATCGTGTGGATGAAGGCGTTGCTCAGCGGGGTATTGGCGATCTTCGCAGCGTGGCGGGTAGGGGGCCGCTTCTGGAGCCCCTCGACCACCGAGGAGTGGCCGTTAACCTGCTCCTCACACTGCGAGGCCAGACGCAGCGCATAGGGCTGCTGACTGACCCCGTTGATCAGGTTCGGGATGGTAGTGGAGACGAGGCTCATCGGTCGAGGATCCTCGCCACGGTGTAGTTGTCGAACATCGAGTAATCAGCCGTCTCGGCCTCTGCCCCCTGGAGCTGGGCCCAAGCAGCGATCTCGTCTCTGCGGTGCATGGCCGACAGGTTGTCGGAGCCCACGCGGTCCTCTTGGAACTTCCGCGCAGCCCTGAGGGCGATGTAGGTACGCGCAGCCTGGGGCAGCTCCTCGAAGCCGAGGAACTCCACGAGGGAGACCTTCAGGTTCTTGTCCCAGACGTAGGTGTTGTTGTTCTTGTCGAAGAGACGGGAGCCGCGCAGGATTGCGTCTCTGCCAGCGTCCGGTCCCGTGGTGTCGACCTTCAGGGTGTTCTGAGGGACCACGATCTCGTTGCTGGGGAAGGTGCGTGAGAGGGTGTAGTTCTCTCGGGTGTTCCAGTGCCAGCCGATCTCTTGGACTTGGCTGGAGATGAAGCGGAGGGTCTGTTGCGCCAGGACCGCGTCGATGACCCCGCTGTTCTCAATCGAGTTGACAGGGCTCTCGCCAATCGAGCGAAGCGCGAGGTTCACAGCCTCAAGCTCAGAAGTAGGAAGTAGGTCCATGGAAAGCCTCCTCGAAAAAAAGCCGGGAGAGCCCGAAGGCCCTCACCGGCTAACTTTGCAGGGGTGGATAGATTAGAACGCGCGGATCTCGACCGCAGCCTCCGGACGGAGACCGCCGTGACCCACCGCGTACTTCGCCACGAGCAGGGTGCCCTGGCGGCGGATGTCGTAAGCGCCTTCCATCGCGAGATCGAGGAGCTTCACGGTGCCGACAGCGGAGCTGTGCGTCACGAGACCGAGGGTCTTCGCGAAGTCGCCAGCAAGGCGGTCGCCCGTGCCAGCCGCAACAGTGCCAGCCGCGATCACAGAACCCGGCAGGTTGTTGGTCTTCACGATCTCGATGCCAGCCACGCGGAGAACCTTGCCGTCCGCGTAAGCGCCAGCGCCGCCCCAGTCCTTGTTGATGACCGTGGTGGACTGCGCGAGAGCGTAGTACTGGGCCGGACGGAAGAAGGCCGTGCGACCGTCCTCAGGGACGTTGTTCTCGTCCAGCTTCTGGGCCGCAGCGAAGAGGTTCGCAGCGAGCTTGAGGCCGTCCGTGGCGTCAGGCGCAGCCGCCTGGGTGATCACAGTGCCACCCGGCAGACCCGTCACCACGTTCGTGGCGCGAGCGGTGAGGACACCGGCCTGGAGGATGTGCTTGTCCATCTGCTTGGACAGGGCGCGACCCACCTCGGTCGAGTAGATCGAACGCACATCGTAGTGGTTCTTCGCCTCGTCGATGTTGGCGATGAAGGCGTCAGCGATCAGCAGGTCGTTGATCGTGATGACCACTTCGTTGTGGTTCATCGTCTGACCAGTGATCTCCTGGCCGGGGACGTGGTAGCGAGCGCCGATCAGACCCGAACGCGGGAACGAAGCGGACTTGCCGTTCGAGATCGTGCGAACCTGGGTGCGACCGAGAGCGATGTTGTCCGTGTCGAACGCGGTGAGGACTTCACCAGCGAAGACCTTCAGGAAGAGAGCATCAACGTCGCCAGCGCCATTAGCCTGACCGACGCGAGTAACAGTAGCGTTTGCCATTTGAGTTTTTCTCGTGAGTAGGAGGGAAGTTGAAATGCTTCCATCGAACCACTCACCGCACGTCACACAGGGTTGTCTCCCTCAGGAGGCCAAGCATTTGTGTGGGGTTGTTCTTGGAGCGAGCCACCGCGCATCTGGCGCAGGTGTGGCTAATCTTCCGAAGTCACGAGAAGGGAAGCTGGGGGACGATCTAATGTAGAACTAGACCATCCCCCAGTGGGGTATTACACGCCGGGGGCGGGCGTCTTGGCCTTGCGCGAGACAATGCCAGCAGCCCACTCAAGGGCCCGGTACGCCTTACCGAGGAACTCGTTGTCGGCAGGGGTCTTGGTCACGTTCACGACCACGAGGGCCAGAGCGTGAAGAGCGAAGAGGAAGTCGAACGCGACATCCTTGTATTCGTTGGCGAAAGCAATGAAGTCGAACATGGGCTCTCCTTTAGAGGATGTTGGAGCGGCCCAACTTCGCGCGAACCTCTTGGCGGTATGCTTCGCTCGTCTTGTAGCGAGGATCAGCCATTGCAGCCTTCATCTGAGTAACGTCTGCGAAGACATCACCAGTGGGTGCTGTGGTGCTACCACCGAGGAGCTGCGGGTCGGAGCCGACTGCTGCTGTAAACTTGGCGTAGATGCCAGACACAGCGAGCTTGATTTGATCGGGACTGCCACTATCGACGGCAGCGTTGTAGGCTTGGAGTTCGCCCTTCGAGAGGTTCGTGGAGGCCCACTTGGACATCTCATCGAACTTCTCAGCGCCACCCACGGTGGACTTGATCTCAGTCTCCAGGGCAGCAGCCTGTGCCGCCTGACCGCTGATGTAGGCGTCCACCATCTCCTTGGGGATGCCGCGATCAGTCAGCTCCTTGTAGCTCTCGTCCGACAGCTTGCCGGTCTCAAGGTACTCGGAGGAGTACTTGTTGAGGTCGAGCCCCTTCTCAGCCAGCGTCTGCTGGGCCTGTTCTTGGGTCTCGATCTTGAGGCCCTCGTCCTTGGGCTTCTCCTGCTGCTGCTGCTGTTCCTGGGGTTTCGTGCGCCCCTTCTCCAGCTCGGCATAGGACTTCGCGAGATCTTCCACACGGACCACGCCCTTCTCGGCATCCCAGAACTTCTCGGGGATGTGCGCGGGGCGTTCAGCGACAGTCGTCGTGGTCGTGGTGGTTGTCGTCTCTCCGGTCTGTTGGCTCGCCTCGAAGCGGGCGACCATCTTCTCGTCGTGTCCAGCCGGGCCCGGTGTCGTTTCAGCGGTGGGTGTCGTGGACATGCTCAGAAGGTCTCGATGAGCGTACCGTCACGAAGACGTTCGGAGGTCTTCGCCTTGGGACTGCGCTCGGGTTTCTCGGGGGCCACGGGGGCAGCTTCAGGAG
>Ga0256852_1000055_pt1 | contig 15200 bp, 17 predicted proteins | sample BONnt5_FD_181169 | JGI IMG/M metagenome (GOLD analysis project Ga0256852, IMG submission 181169) | Terrestrial sediment cell enrichment communities from Utah, United States - BONCAT_SYTO_Terrestrial_sediment - 5 | ecosystem: Environmental > Terrestrial > Deep subsurface > Rock core/Sediment...
GGAGAACGGCCCAGGGGATTGAACATCTTTTTCGCCGAAATTGTATAAATGAAAAACACGGCAATATTAGTATCTTTGCAGCCTAAAACCAGACAAGCACCATGTTAGATAAGTTAGAAGCCATCAATCAGCGATTTGAAGAGGTAAGCCAGCTGCTGATTCAGCCTGATGTGGCCAGCGACATGAAGAAGTTCAAGGCGCTGAACAAGGAGTATAAAGACCTTGACAAGATTGTCAAAGAATATAAAAAGTACCTCAACATCCTGAGCAATATCGACAGCGCCAAACAGGTAATTGCTACCGAAAAGGACGAGGACTTCCGCCAGATGGCCAAAGACGAACTCGACGAGCTGCTGCCCCAGCGTGAGGAAATGGAAGAAGCGCTCAAGGAACTGCTTATCCCCAAAGATCCCAACGACAGCAAAGACATTATCCTGGAAATTCGCGCCGGTGCCGGGGGCGACGAAGCCTCTATTTTTGCCGGCGACCTGTACCGCATGTACAGCCGTTTTGCCGAAAAGCAGGGCTGGAAAATGGAACTGATGGATGCCACCGAAGGTACTTCGGGAGGGTACAAAGAGATTATTGTAGGCGTATCGGGCGAGGATGTGTACGGCAAGATGAAGTTCGAGTCGGGCGTGCACCGCGTGCAGCGCGTGCCGGCTACCGAAACCCAGGGCCGTATCCATACCTCGGTGGCCTCGGTGGTGGTACTGCCCGAAGTGGAAGAGTTTGACGTGGAGATCGACATGAACGACATCCGCAAAGACTTGTTCTGCTCCTCGGGTCCGGGTGGCCAGTCGGTAAACACTACCTATTCTGCCGTGCGCTTGACACACTTGCCAACCGGTATCGTGGCCCAGTGCCAGGACCAGAAGTCACAGCTGAAAAACTTCGATAAGGCCCTGACGGTACTTCGCTCCCGTATTTACGAGGTGGAGCTGGCCAAGAAACAGGAAGCCGAAGGCGCGCAGCGTAAGTCGATGGTAGGCGGCGGTGACCGTTCGGACAAGATCCGTACCTATAACTATCCGCAAGGACGGGTAACCGACCACCGCATCGGCTATACCGTGTACAACCTGCCCAACGTGATGGACGGCGGCATCGACGACTTTATTGAAGAGCTGCGCATTGCCGAAAATGCCGAAAGATTGAAAGAAGGCGCTGCAGCAGAGTAAGCTATAGTTAATGCCGCAACTTGATTTGGAGGAATGCAGTAAAGCCCATTTGCCGGAACTGCATTCCTTCTTTTTGTATATTGAAGCAGTTGTTGTAAATGGCTATATAGCTGGTGTCGTTTTTGGTGTATTGTTTATCATTCCTTGAAACACCAAACACGCCCACGGTACACGAATAAAATCCTGTTCATCCGCGCATCCTATAAATCCTGACCTGAAACACGACAACCGTGCGATACGCCTGTGCCATATTGCCCCTGCTGCTGTTGCTCTCGTTGTGGTCCTGTGAGCCGAAAGAGGAAGTGTTTACCTCTGACCCCGGCGCGGTGCTGGCCTTCTCGGCCGATACGGTGCTCTTCGATACGGTTTTTGTGAGCCGTGGCAGCGTTACCAAGCGCCTGAAGGTGTATAACCGCAACAAAAATGCAGTGCGTATCGGCGAGGTGCGACTTGCCGGGGCAGCGGCCTCTGCCTATCAGCTCACGGTAAACGGGGTGCAAAGCCCCCTGCGCAGCAACCTGGAGTTGCGTGGCGGCGACAGCCTTTATGTGCTGGTGCAGGTCAACATCAACCCTTCCGACCAGAAGCTCCCCTTTTTGGTGGCCGACTCTATTCTTTTCTTAACCAACGGCAGGCGCCAGCAGGTAAAACTGGTGGCCTATGGGCAAAATGCTTATTTCCACCGGAAAGAGACGATCGGCACCACTATCTGGGCCGGTGACAAACCGCACGTGTTGCTGGACTCGATACGGGTACAGGAAGGCGCCACGCTCACCATCCAACAGGGCGCCAGGATTTATGCTGTTAACAAAGCGGCCTTGCTGGTAGCGGGGCAGCTGCTGGTGGAGGGTACGCCAAAAGAGCGGGTCATTTTCTCCGGCTACAGGCGAGAGCCGGATTACCAACAAGCGCCGGGCCAGTGGGAAGGCATCCGTATTTTAAAACAGAGTGCGCATAACAGCTTCCGCTATGCCGACATCCGGAATGCTGTACATGGCCTGCATATCGAAAACCCGGGTAAGGGCACTACCCTGGTAGAAGGCTGCAAAGTGCAATATGCTTTTGCCGATGGCATTCTGGCCTTGAGCTCGGACGTGAAGCTGGTAAATACGCTCATTCATAACTGCGGGCAGCATGGTTTTGCCGGCCTGGGTGGCGGCACTTACGAGATCCTGTATTCAACCATTGCAAGCTATGGCAATGCCCTGCCGCGCAAGGCCCCGCTCCTGGCCATTGCCGATTTTATCCCGGCTACAGGGGTAAAAGAGCGGCCTACCAGCCTGCGTCTGCTCAACACGATTGTGTACTCGGAAAGCCATACCGGAGGCGATGAAGTCTATATCAGCCCTGAAGCCGCGACAAGCCAAGCAGAAAACAACCTGTTGCGTACAACTGCATACCAAGCGCTGTTTACTGCCAAAGGCAATAAGCTGAACATAGCGCCCAAGTTCAAAGCTCCAGCCAAGGCAGACTTCAGGCTGGATACGCTTTCGCCGGCCAGTGGGGCGGCCAAAATGCTGCCTGCCGTGCCGCTCGACCTGAATGGCAGCACCCGCAGCACTACCGCGCCCGATATGGGCGCTTACGAAAGAACAGTGGATTGAATTGTTGTTTGTTGAACGGTTATTGATTACTTAGGCAGCACCTCAAGTCAGTCGCTCATTCACTTACCCACTCATTTATAAAGCCATGTGGTTTCAGAAAGAGATACGTTTACCAGCCGTAAAGCGCGGTTTCCATTTGATCACCGATTTGCTGGTGGCACAGCTGCCGGAGCTGGAAAATATTAAGGTAGGGCTGGCGCATATTTTCATCAAGCACACCTCGGCCAGCCTTACCATAAACGAAGACGCAGATCCTACCGTGCGGCAGGACTTTGAAAGCCACTTCAATCACCTGGTGCCGGAAAATCAATCTTATTACCGCCATACCTCAGAGGGACCTGACGACATGCCGGCCCACCTAAAGGCGGCGATGCTGGGCAGCTCGGTTACCGTGCCCATCACGAATGGCGAGCTGAACCTGGGTACCTGGCAGGGAATTTACTTGTGCGAACACCGCAATCATGCCGGCAAGCGCACGGTGGTAGTTACGCTGCAGGGAGAGTAAACCGCTTCGCGAGTCCTGAGTCTCAAGTCACGAGTTCTGAGTTGAACTTGGGAATTTGAAGATGTGCTAAAAACAGCGTCTGGCGGTTGGGGTTACAGGAAGTGTCGAAAAGCGATATATAAAACGCGAATCAACTCGTGACTCGTGACTCATAACTCATAACTCATAACTCAGGACTCCCCATGCCTACTTCACCACACTTACTTTTCTGATGGCCGTGCCGTTGGTGCTTGTCAGGCGCAGGTAGTAGATGCCCGCCGGCAGGGCACGCACGTCCACCCGCAATACGCGGTCCCTGACTTCGGAGGTGAACACCACCTGCCCCAGGCTGTTGAGCAGCTGCACTTCCCGCACCAGGATGCGGGCCGGTTGCTCGATGGCAATAAAGTCTGAGGTGGGGCTCGGGTATACTGCCAGGTCGTTTACCGTTACGTGTACATATTCCTCTTTTACTGCTGTGCTGCTCAGAGAGCCATTCGAGGTGGTGAGCTTTACGGTAAATTTGCCCGGTTGCGGGTAGGTGACTACCGGGTGCTGGAGAGTGGAGGTGGCCGGTACGCCGCCTTCAAATTCCCACAGCCAGGAGGTTGGCCTGACGCCTTCCGAGGCATCTTTGTATTGCACCTGCTTGCCGGCCACGAGCAGGGTGTCGCCTTTTAGGGAGGTGGTAAAGTCGGACTTTAAGCTGCCCGAACAGGCCAGGGAGTTATACAGGGTGCTGCGCCTGGTGCTGAGGACTGCCTGCATGTAAGCGGCCTGGCCTCCCGTGAACAAATTCATGCAGGCATCGTCGCTGTAATCCATGTAGTTTTGGTACATATCGCCGTAAGGGCCATTGTCGCAGGAGAGGTGGAAGCCCGTTTTGCAACCCGTATTTTCTACAAACTGATTGGGCGTGTCGACAATATCGTCGGAGTCGGTGCAGGAGGCGCCTTGCCCCCAGATGTGCTTTAAGCCCAGCCAGTGGCCCACCTCGTGTGTGGCGGTGCGCCCCAGGTTGTATTTCCATTCAAATTTGTTGGCCGGAGGAGCGCCCACAGAAGCATAGTGCACGACTACGCCATCCGCTGCAGCCTCCGTATTAAAATGTGGAGCATAGCCCAGTAGGTTATTGCCCAGATTGCAGACCCAGATGTTAAGATATTCATCGCGATCCCAAATATCTATACCTCCCTGGCTGGAAAACTTCACCTCATCACCGATAGTGAAAGTGCTGCGGTAGGTTTGGGTGCGGGTAATGCCGGTAGTGGGTTCACCGTCGGGGGTGATGGTGGCCAGGCAAAATTCAATCCGGGTGTCGGCGGCGTAGGGCCGGAAGTAATCCGGTGTGTTGGTGGTATCGGCATTCTGGCGGCTAAAGTCAGCATTTAAGATAGCCAGCTGGGAAAGGATCTGCTCATCGGAGATATTTTCGCTAGGCGTATTGTAGACCACGTGGAAGACGACCGGAATGGTGATGGTGGTTGCCTGGCGCAGGTATTGGCCCTGCTGGCGGAGGGCCTGCTGTACGATCTGCTCCGTTTGGTATTGTTGCCGAGCGAAATCAGGATTACGCTGCTTAAGCTCCTCCAAATAGGCATCGGTGCCACAGGAACGGCCGGGTGAGGCCGGTTGCACAACAGTGTTTTGGGCAAAGCTGCTGAATGCCGGGCAAAGACTGCAAAAGATGAAGAGGAGAAAAATACGCATCGTGTCTTAGCGGCAAGGGTGATGAGCAAGCCTCGGAGGATAAGCAGTTTAGTGCTGCTAAGATACTGAAAATTAGCGTAAGAAAGCGCAAAAGTACTGCCTACAGACGGGCATCAATATAGTAGTGCAACGTATCGCCAATGATAAGCTTCTGCACGCCCTCTACGCTGTAAGCCGAGATATTGCCGGTAGCAGGGTCAGCCTCCAGCTGCACATTGCGGCGTGTAAAGAAAAGCCAGTTTTTATCCTGCAATTGGGCCTGTAGCTGATGTAGCTTTTGGCCGGGCGTCAGTATCAGCTGCAAGCGGCGCACCATCGATTCGGCATCGGGGCGCTTGTGGTAGGTGACGGCAATGCGGCCGTCGGGCAGCACCTGCTCCTGCCTGGTGTAATATTCGGCGAGCGCCGTCTTACTAAGGGCTGCCTGCTCAAATACAGCCAGCTCATCTTCCCAGTCTACCTGGCCTGTTTCGATGGTTTCGGTGGGCTGTTTGCCGGTCTGGACGGACTTGAGCAGCATGGGCTGCTCGGCCTGCAGGCGCTGCTTTTGTTGTTGCAGGTAAGCGGTCAGGTCGTAAGGCCCCGCCCCCCCTGCCGGAGCAGCAGGCGGTGCGGGGCGCTCGCAAGCGGCCATGGCCAGGGACAAGGCCAAGAATAAGGAGGAAGTGTACCCGGCCATGCGCTTATTTTTTATCGATGAGGGAAACTCCTGTCATTTCTGCTGGCTGCGCGATGCCCATCAGCTCGAGAATGGTAGGCGCCAGATCGCCCAGCTTGCCCGGATGCAATGTGCCTGTAAAGTGGTTGCTCAGCAGCACGCAGGGCACCAGGTTGGTGGTATGGGCTGTGTTGGGGGTGCCGTCTTCGTTAATCATGCAATCGGCATTGCCATGATCGGCAATGACGAGCACATCGTAGTCATTGGCCAGGGCCGTCGTAATTACCTTCTCGGCGCACTGGTCCACTACCTCGCAGGCTTTTACGGCTGCTTCGAACACGCCCGTATGCCCTACCATGTCGGGGTTGGCAAAGTTAAGGCAGATAAAGTCGGCACTTTTATTTTCCAGCTCAGGCACAATGACATCGCGGATGTCGTAGGCGCTCATCTCGGGCATCAGGTCGTAGGTGGCTACCTTGGGTGAGGGGCACAGCAGGCGGCTTTCGCCTTCGAACTGCGCTTCGCGCCCGCCGGAAAAGAAAAAGGTAACGTGGGGGTATTTTTCTGTTTCGGCGATGCGGATCTGCTTTTTGCCGGCTTTGGCGATCACCTCTCCCAGCGTATTGTTGAGGTTGTCTTTCTCGAATATGGCTTCTACCCCTTCAAATGTGTCGTCGTAATTGGTCATGGTGATGTAGCGCAGGCGGAGCCTGTGCATGTCCTGCTCCGGGAAGTCGCGTTGCGTGAGGGTCTGGGTGATCTCACGGCCGCGGTCGGTGCGGAAGTTAAAGCAGATGACCACATCGCCATCCTGGATGGTGGCCACAGGCTGCCCGGCATCATTGACCTGCACAATGGGTTTGATAAACTCATCGGTTACCCCCTCGTGGTAAGAGGCTTCCACCGACCGGAGGAGATCCTGCGAAGGGGTGCCTTTGCCTTTTACCAACAGGTCATAGGCCAGCTTTACGCGCTCCCAACGGTTGTCGCGGTCCATGGCGTAGTAGCGGCCCACTACAGAGGCGATGGTGCCGGTGGTGTACTGCAGGTGCTGCTGCAGTTGTTGGATGTATTTGACGCCTCCTTTTGGATCGGTGTCGCGGCCGTCGGTAAAGGCATGTACATATACTTGCTGCAGCTCCTGCTGGGAGGCTACAGTGCACAGGGCTTTCAGGTGATCGATATGGGAATGCACCCCGCCGTCGGAGAGCAAACCGATCAGGTGGACCGGCTTGTTGTTTTCCCTGGCATAGACAAAGGCCTTGGCCAGGGCCGGCATCGCGCCTAGCTGCTGCTCGGCAATAGCCTTGTTGATGCGCACCAGGTCCTGGTATACCACGCGCCCGGCGCCGATGTTCATGTGGCCTACCTCAGAGTTGCCCATTTGTCCTTGGGGCAAACCAACGGCCTCGCCCGAGGCCTGCAGCGTTGTGGCAGGATACTTTGCCAGCACGGCATCGATAAAGGGTGTTCGGGCTTTGGCAATCGCCGATACCGCCGGGTTTGTGGCAATTCCCCAGCCATCTAGAATCACTAAAAGTACCTTTTTGTCCATGTTGCAAATATAGGCATTATCTTGTAATGGCGGCCTTGGGGCGCCCCATGTGCCGGTGTTCCCGGCCGACTACTGCAAAGCCAGGGTAAAAATGCTCCTGCGGCAGAGCGGCGGTGTGCTAACCGGGGCTGGATGTAGTGGCAGCTGCACCGGCCATAGAAGCTGTTTCGCGTTTCCGTATTGGACACACGAACCAGAGCGCATTTTCAAATTTGGCCAAAGGCCTTAATTCCCGGCTTCATTTTCACTGCTTAACTTTTAACGTAAATCCTGCTATCTTAGCGTTTTTTCTGACGGTGCCTGCTTGGCATAGTTTTAGCTGCTGGAAGGGCGATATCACAAACATCATTTATGAAACAAGTTAAACAGATCGCAGCCTTATGTTCCCTCTTGCTGGTTGCGGTGTTTTTTACGAGAGGGCAGGCTGTGGCGCAGAACGATGTGATGAACAATGTTAAATCAGCCATCAAAATTGGTTCTTCCAAAGACCTGGCACGCAACTTCAGCAGCATGGTTGAGCTTACGTTAGACGGTGGCGAGGCCACCAGCTACAGCAACACGCAAGCTGAATTTGTGATGAAGAACTTCTTCGGCAAAAACCCGCCGCTGGATTTCTCTTACAGCCACCAGGGGGCCTCCGATAAAGGCCAGCGCTATGCCATTGGCACTTACAGCTCCAAGAGCGGCACCTATACGGTTTTGGTACGCATGAAGGAGTCCAACGGCAGGTCCCTGATCCAGTCGATGAACTTTATTAAAGATTAAGCAGATAATACAGAGATTTTTAGAAAGGCCCGGAATTTATACCGAGCCTTTTTTTATTTTTGCACCGTGAAAGCGACATACCTGACTGAAAATAAGATAAGCGAATTCATTTCGCGGGCGCTGGCCGAAGATATTGGCGACGGGGATCACTCTTCCCTGGCCGCTATACCGGCCACAGCCCAGAACCAGGCACGCCTGCTGGTTAAAGGAGAAGGTATATTGGCCGGTGTGGAGCTGGCCGGCTATATTTTCGGGGCGGTAGATCCGGACCTGCAGGTAGAGGTGCTGCTGGCCGACGGCAGCCAGGTAAAATATGGCGATGTGGCCCTGACCGTGAAAGGCAAGGCCCAGTCTATCCTGACAGCCGAGCGCCTGGTGCTCAACTGCATGCAGCGCATGAGCGGCATTGCCTCCTATACGCACCACCTGACCCAGCTCATTGCCGGTACGGGGGCCAAGCTGCTCGATACGCGCAAAACCACCCCCAACTTCCGCATCATGGAAAAATGGGCCGTGCTGATCGGTGGCGGCCATAATCACCGCTTCGGCCTTTTCGATATGATCATCCTCAAAGACAATCATATCGACTATGCCGGTGGTATCCGCCAAGCAATCACGGCCACGCAGCGTTACCTGCAGGAGGTGGGCAAGGACCTGAAAATTGAGGTGGAAACGCGCAATTTGGCAGAAGTGCAAGAAGCCTTGGCAACAGGCGGTATCCACCGCATTATGCTCGACAACATGAGCCCGGAGATGATGCGGGAGGCGGTCGCCCTGATAGGCGGCCGGTACGAGACCGAGGCATCGGGCGGCATTACGGAGGCAAGCATCCGTGCCGTAGCCGAATGCGGGGTAGACTATATTTCGGTAGGCGCCCTGACCCACTCGATCAAGAGCATGGACCTGAGCCTGAAGGCCTATTAGGGAGTTAATAGAGTTAAATTTTAAAGTTAAAAGTTCTCAACAGCACCGGTGTCGGGCCGCATCCCGCCAGCCTGAGCCGGAAAGCGAAGAGATAAAATTGTTTATGCAGCAACCAAATCAAAGAGGTTACCGTGCCCCGCAGGGCTCTGCTCCTGGAGCGATCCGTACCAAAAAATATCAACTCGATAAAGACATGTATGCCCGTGTGGCTGTAACGCAGGTGTGGCGCCGTGAATGGTGGTATGCCCTGATCCCGTTCGTGTTGCTGATGTTGCCGGCCGTTTTCAGCTTTTCGTGGTGGTGGGTGGCCATTGCCTTGGTGGTAACGTTGCTGTTTGTGTTGCTTCGTTCGGCCCAGGTGATGGGTGTAACGCGCGTAGAGCAGGGCAATGTGCTCTTCGAGCGCCTGACCTATGAAATTGACCAGCGCCAGATTGTGATGAAGCGCAACGAGCGCGAAGGCATGGTGCTTACCTGGGACATGATCCAGAAAGCCAAGCGCGACGAGGAGGCCTTTATGCTGTGGCTGCAGCCCCCGAGCGGCAGCCAACTGCCTGGCGGTTGGAAAGGCTGGATTGCCCGCACCTTTCAGGCGCCTATTTTCCTGCACCTGCCCTTCCGCATTTTCAATAGCACAAACGATGTGAAATTGATGGAGAGCCTGTTGCGCCGCAAGAACCTGCTGGCCTAGCAGCTCCACAACCTGGGCGGAGGCCAAGGTCGTAAAAAAATAAGAAGTTAAGACTTTGCTCCCTCATGATGAGGTAATTAGCTATAAAGATAAAATCGTACAAAAATGAATAAGAACGTAATAACAGTTTTTGCCGCAGCCTGCGGTTTGTTTATGGTTTCTTGCGGTACACCATCTGATTACAGACCAGAGAATAAGGTATCGGTAGATTATGTGGAGCCTGGTACACGCAGCACCTTTAATGTAACGGATGCAGGTGCTCCTGAAGTGGCACCAAACGCTGTGCAGGGCAATACCGAGCACGAACAGGTAATGCCCGACCGTGATCTGGGTGGTAACACCATTCAACCCGGCGACAGTGTGTTGGAAACAACCGAGACCAACACCGAAGCAGGTGCTGTAAAGCAATAAGCCTAAACTACCCATCTATGGTGAAAGCCTGCCCTTGCTGTGCATAACAGCTGGGGCAGGCTTTTCTATGTTCCTGCGGTAGTAGCGGCGCCGGCATGATGGCAAAAGGGCTGTAGGCCTGAATTAAATAAATAGGCTATATTTGCAACTCTATTGCTTATAGATCCCACCCTTCATGGCACAACAGGAAGTAGCATGGTTTAGTACCTGGTTCGACTCGCCGTACTACCACATTTTATACAGCCAACGCAATGAGCAGGAAGCACAGCTGTTTATGGATAATTTGCTGGCTTACCTGCATCCCAAGCCGCAGGAGCGCATCCTGGATCTGGCCTGCGGCAAAGGCCGCCATGCGGTATACCTCAACCAAAAAGGCTACGATGTAACTGGCCTGGACCTGTCGGGGCAGAGTATTGCGCATGCCCAGCAGTTTGAAAATGAACGCCTGCATTTTGATGTACACGACATGCGCCAGGTCTACAAGCCCGAGACCTTCGATTTTATCCTGAACTTGTTTACCAGCTTCGGCTACTTCGATAATGAAACGGAAAATGTGGTAGCCCTTATGGCTACAGCCAAAAGCCTGAAGCACGGCGGTAAGCTGGTAATCGATTTTATGAACACCGATAAGGTGATCGGAGAACTTGTAAGTGAAGAGGAAAAGAAGGTGGGTGGCATCTGCTTTAAGATCAGACGGGGGGTAGAGAATGGCTTTATCATCAAGTCTATTTGCTTTAGCGACCAGGGGCAGGAGTATTATTTCGAGGAGCGTGTGCGGGTGCTGCGGCAGGAAGATTTTCTGGCGTATTTCGCCATGGCCCAGCTGCGGCTGGTAGATGTATTTGGCGACTATAGCCTGCATCCATACAGCAAGGAGCAAAGCGAACGTATGATTTTCGTGCTCAAAAAATAGCCCAGCCAGCATGATTGTAGCCATTATTGCTCTTTTTGTTACCGTCGTCCTGTCGGGTTTCCTGGTTAAAGTGTTCCCTCCTGCCAATATCAGGTGGCTGAAGATGGCCCTGGCTTTTAGCGGCGCCTATCTCTTCACCATCACCATCATCCATTTGCTGCCCGATGTGTTGCTCACATCAAATGGCAGTGGCTATGGGGTTGGTTACTGGGTGTTAGCGGGCTTTTTCCTGCAGTTGGTACTGGAGCTGTTTTCGCATGGCGTAGAGCATGGCCATATGCACCACCACCAGGGACGGGTAGGCTCCATGCCCTTTCTGCTGCTGGGCTCCTTGTTTGTGCATGCTTTTCTGGAAGGCAGTATTCTGGTAGAGGGTGGGCAGGCGCATGCCGGGCATAGCCATGCGGCCGACAGTTTTTACCTGGTGTTGCTGGGCGTAACCTTACACCATATTCCGGCGGCCTTTGCCCTTATGTCGGTGCTGCTCTCCAGGTTGGAGAACTTCAGGAAGGCGTTTCTGTGGTTGCTCATATTTGCTGCGGGCTCACCACTGGGCATTATTGTAAGCAACACGCTTCTAGCTGAGGAGGCACCAAGCGGGCTGATCTACACAGCGCTTACCGGCCTGGTAGCCGGCAACTTTCTGCACATTTCCACCACCATTCTTTTTGAGTCGAGCCCGGATCACCGCTTCAACCGCAACAAGTTGCTGGCAACCCTGCTGGGTCTGTTACTGGCAGTGGTAAGCGACTTTATATAGCCCCGGAGGGGTGCTGCCATTAAAAGCTGCTGAGCCTGCGCCGTAATAAATGCATCTGCTGATTGAAGTGCTGTAGGATTGCGCCTGCCGAACGGAGTATTTACAGCAGCTTATCTGCAAAACGGCATCTTGCAAACACATGCTTGCTTTTAGGCTGCCGTGCGGCAATTACATGATGGTGGAGAGCAGGGTGGCAATGAGTGCTTTCAGGGCGAGGACCAGTGCGCCGGGGCTGGCTGCAGTATCTGATGTATCCTCTTTTTCAGGCGTGAAAGCATGCTTAAAATAAGCAACAGGACTTTCGAGCACTTCGGAATCCAGTAAAGATTTCTGCTGTGGCTTGGGTGTAGTCTTTTGGGCTTCTGGATTACCCGTTACAGGGGCAGTGATTTCTGCCTGAGTTGTTGCTGTGTTGTTGGTGCCTGCCTGGGCAACCGATAGCGTTGACGCAAAGGCCAGCAGCAGGGCTAGCGCTAAAACGAAATGCTTGTATATTTGCCGCAGACGAATCATAACCAAAGATAATCAGGAGCTTTTACAAAAGCAAGTTGTTGTGGCATAATCAAGAATAACTTGTGTAATTTGCACAGGCGGGTAAAGTTGGAAAATAAACAACAGGTAGTGATTTGTGCGGTCTGCTTACTTGCTTTTTGCCGGGCGCACCACCTTCACCTTTACGGGCACTACGCCGGCTTTCAGATAGCCCAGGCGCCTGGCGGCAGCCTCAGACAAGTCTACCACCCGCCCCTTTACAAAAGGCCCCCTATCGGTTATTTTCACCCGCACGGTTTTGCTGGTTTGCAGGTTTGTTACTTTCACCTTGGTGCCGAGGGAAAGTGTGCGGTGGGCTGCCGTAAGTTTGTGCCTGCGGTAAGGGCTGCCATCAGCCATTTTGCGCCCCTGCAGCTTGGGGCTATAGTAAGAAGCCTTGCCCTCTTCTGTATAACCGCGCTTGCCAAATTCGGGGAGCTTGCTGCCGCAGGCACTAACACACATGGCCAGCACACTGACGGCAAGGGCTTGCCTGCACCAGGTACGCAGCAGTGTAGCGTATGAAAAACAGGGCATAAAGAACTAATGGCTAGGAGCCGACTGAAAGGACAATGACCGGGTAAACTGCATAATCTCCTTGCTTAATCGCTGGACAGGTACGGTTTCGAGCGGATGTCGGGTGTCGGGCAGCACCAGCAGCCGGGCAGAAGGCAGCAAGCGGAAAGCCCACAGCGTCTCTTCTACGCTTACCATATGGTCGCGGTCTCCGACAGCAAGTTGTGCGGGCACGGGTATCTTGGGCAATGTTTCGGATGTAAGCACAGGGCCGGCACCGAGTTGGAGCATCATTGCCGTCGTCTTGTGCATGAGGTGCTTCCAATCCTGGGGTGCATGTCGCTGGGCCAGTGTAGCGGCAAATTGGGGTACTTTTAAGGCAATCTTTTCCGGGTTCAGGAGTTTGGTTTCTTTCTCAGCTGCTTCGGGCGACCAGCCAAACTTGGTTGCCAGCGTGAAAATGCTCTTTATGCGCTCAGGTTGCAGTTGGGCCAGGCGCAAAGCTACGTAGCCGCCCATGCTGTAGCCAAAGATGTGGGTGCTCTCAATGCCCTGTTGGGCTAGCAGCCGGAGAACGTCCTGCGCAAACAGGTCGATGCTGAAAGGCTCTTCTGGGAGGATGTTACCCCCATGACCGCTAAAGTCGAGGGTGTAAACGCGGTAGTGTGCTTGCAGCGCCTGCTGCAGCGGTTCCAGCGTCGAGGCCGCTCCGAGCGCACCATGTAAGAGCAGAAGGTTTTCCATGAGGGTATATCAAAAGAGAGTGGCTGTCAATTTCCTTATTTCTTTGGGCATGATGTACATCGCTGCCTTAACTTTAGGCGGCCTTTAGAGAATATGCTAATGACGATAGAACAGATACAAAAGATCTGCAAAATGCTGCCTGGCGTTACAGAAGACATCAAGTGGGACGATCACCTGTGCTTTTGTGTTGCCGGTAAAATGTTTCTGGTGCTGGGCCTTGACCAAATTCCTACCAGCGCCTCCTTCAAAGTACAAGAGGAGGCTTTTGAAGAGATGGCCGGCAAGCCGGGCTTTGCCCCTGCTCAATACCTGGCCCGTTATCACTGGGTTTGGACAGACAACATCAGCCGGCTTACGGCCCGGGAATGGGAGCAGCACATCAGACGATCTTACTTTCTGGTGGCGGCTAAGTTGCCTAAGAAAGTGCAGCGGGAACTGGCCGGCAGCCTGCAGGCTTAAAACAACAAGCGACCCGGCTGGCTACTGGCGCAATTGGTAGTTGTATACCTCTATGGCTTGGGTCAGCTTGTCTTTCTGGAACAGGTTGATGACAAACTGGGCGCCCAGCACGCCAACACCGGCATACATCAGGGGCGATACCTGCAGCGAGCCGCTTGGGTCCTGCGACTCTTTGATAGAAGATATAGCGCCCGCTGCCAGTAAGCCCGCACCCAGCACCGACACACCGGTGTTTACCAGCTTTTGCCTTCTGTATTTGCGTAGCAGGTCCATGCTGGCGGCGTTGTCTGCCAAGGCGCTTGTCAGGTTCTCGTAGTTGATCAGGTACAAGGGACCGTTGTCTTTGGAGAAGAAGTAAATGCGGCGCCGACTGGTGTGGGGCACCCCGAAGCCATAGGGAGAGTAGCCATAGCCATAGTCGAAGGTGGTGCGGGAGGTATAAAACCTGTCGATGCGCGGCCCGTCGAGAATACGCTTGGCGAAAGCATCATAGCTGTTGCCGTAATCTACGCGGGCATAAAAGCCTTCCTGGTTCTGATAAGCCACCACCGTAGCCGGGTTGTACTTGAGTGAGTCGTCGAGCAGAAAGTGGTTTGACTTGAAAATAGGCGATTTGAGCTGAATCTTATTTGCATAAACCAGCTGACCGTCTTGTAGCTGAACAAAGTAGCGGCCGGGGGTATTCTGGGTGGACTGTGCCGAAGCCATGAGGCTGAGCGACAGACAGATAAAGAGCAGGGATAAGGGCTTTTTCATTATAACAACAAATAAAATGTTAATTACTGATCTGGCTAAAACAGGAAGAACAACATCACGATCATTCCACACAAGGCCAGGTATACCCAACGCATGAGCTGGGGTCGGTGTTTACTCGGCACAAAAGTACTTATCAGCAGTATAACGATTAGCAGGCATAAAATATATAGCAGTATAAAAGTTATTGCTTTTACCCAATTAGCAACAATGGTGTTTTCGGGCTGGTATTGGTTGCTGGTGCCCATGCCCGATAGCAGCCATTGCAGGCCCAGGTATACGACTGCCTCGAAAAGCAGGAAGCCGCCCAGCCATGCAGGCCAGTTGCCCTTCTTGTTAGCATTCATCTGCGTGTGTGTTATCGTTCATCTAGAGATTTGTTACAGGATGCCGCCCTGTGTTTGCGGCCGGCATCCAATATCATTATTCAGCCTGCATTAGGCCAATTATGCGGCTATAGTGCCAAGCCTGTTCTGAGCGGTATTTGCCGTGGGCGAATTTACTCTTATCCGGCTTGCCGGCAACCATAGCAGCAGCTCAGATG
>Ga0256852_1000056_pt1 | contig 15107 bp, 15 predicted proteins | sample BONnt5_FD_181169 | JGI IMG/M metagenome (GOLD analysis project Ga0256852, IMG submission 181169) | Terrestrial sediment cell enrichment communities from Utah, United States - BONCAT_SYTO_Terrestrial_sediment - 5 | ecosystem: Environmental > Terrestrial > Deep subsurface > Rock core/Sediment...
CAACGGATGTTGCTTCGAGCACGTAGAAAAAATTCTTAAACTATCGGTGGATTGGCAGTAGTAGTAAGAGTAGTATATACTTTCAGAAAAAAAAGCCCTGCTATACAAGACAGCAGGGCTCTTCAACAGCTTTCCTTTTCCTTAAACGTTTACATGGCGCTCGGCATGGTAAGAAGAACGCACCAGCGGGCCCGACTCCACGTACTTGATGCCGCGCTTGAGGCCTTCTTCACGGTAGTAGTCAAAAAGATCCGGGTGGATAAACTCGGCCACTTCCAGGTGCATCTTGGTGGGCTGCAGGTACTGGCCCAGCGTGAGCACATCACAGCCATTGGCCGCCAGGTCGTCCATGGCCTGGTACACCTGCTCTCTTGTTTCGCCCAGGCCCAGCATGATGCCGGTTTTGGTGCGCTGACCATACTCTTTGGTGCGGCGGATCTGCTCGAGCGAACGCTCGTACTTGGCCTGCGGGCGCACCCGGCGGTAGAGTTCCTTTACCGTTTCCATGTTATGGGATACGACTTCCTGGCCCGGCGAAATCATGGTGATGAGTGCATCCCAGCTGGCTTTCACATCCGGGATCAGGGTTTCGATGGTAGTGGTAGGAGACATGAGCTTCACCTGCCGCACGGTTTCGTGCCAGATGGCAGCGCCACGGTCTTTAAGTTCATCGCGGTTCACAGAGGTGATTACGGCATGCTTTACGCCCATCAGCTTGATGGCCTCTGCCACGCGGCGCGGCTCATCCTCATCGTACTCGTTGGGGCGGCCGGTGGCCACCGCGCAGAACGAGCAGCTGCGGGTACATACATTGCCCAATATCATAAACGTAGCCGTACCGGCGCCCCAGCACTCGCCCATGTTCGGGCAGTTGCCGCTCTCGCAGATGGTATGCAGCTTATATTCGTCTACTATGCTTCTTACTTTTGCGTACTCCTTCCCTACCGGCAGCTTTACACGCAGCCAGTTGGGCTTGCGCGGTTTACCCAAAGCATTCAGCCCCTCGGGCGTAGCGTTGGGCTGTATAACCGGAAGTGTCATTAATTCGTCCATGCTGCAAAGATAGGAACTTATGCGTGAAAGGCTTAGCCCCTGGCTAAGATTTGTGCGGGAGGGTGCGCGCCTTTGCTCCAGCTACATAACAGGGCAGCAGGCTTTATTGTTCGCTGGGAGGGCCTATTTGCGGCGCCCATAGTAGAGGTTCAGGTATACGGAGGTAAACAGTTGTTCATTGCTGGCCTGTGGGATGATGACCAGCTCTTTGGGATAGGCCTCCAGCATAAAACCTACTTCTATACCCGCGATGCTTTCCCGGTAGCGTCCGTACTCGAAGCTCAGGCCCCCTTTCACATGTGCCCCCACGTTCACGCTCGTCTGGCCAAAGCCCTCAAACACGTTGGCATTGCCTTGTATGTTCTCCAGGCTGCGGTGCCGTTCCGGGTCGTATTGCTCGGTGCGCACATCCTGCGCGGCCGTGCCGCCATAGTTGTAGCGGACATAATAGGGCACCAGCAGGCCTAAGGAAGGACCTACCGCCCCAATGGCATTGACCTGCACCCCCGACTCGGGAGCCTTGCGGAACAAAACCAACTGGCGCCCATAATGCGGGCGTACCACAAAAAGGTAGTTCTGTTTGCCGGCAATAAAAAAGTCTCCGGTTTCGGCACTGTAAAGACGGTTCTCCTTCGGATGCTTTACCTCCACAATTTCAATCGCCCCGAACTGGTACATGCGCTCGTGCATATAGAAAGACGAACGGATAAAGCCCCCGCCGATTAAACCACCATTGGAATTAAAATTGATCCCGTAATTCAACTCATGCTGGAAGTCTTCTTCTTCGCTGGATTGTGCGGTTGCCGGCAACGCGAAACCCAGCGCCAGGGCCAGCAGGACAAGAGCAAGGTATTTTGCCACCCGATTATCGATTTAGAGTTTATTTCTGAGTAAAGTATTTAAATTTACGCTGTTATCAAAACTATAGTTAGCACACATGGCAACCATAAGCAGCTCATATCAAGGCAATTTACGCACCAGCGCCCGGCACATCGCCTCCGGCAATACCATCATCACCGACGCCCCTGTAGATAATAATGGCAAGGGCGAAGCCTTTTCTCCTACCGACCTGGTATGCGCCGCTTTGGGCAGTTGCATGATGACCATTATGGGCATTACGGCCAACCGCAGTGGCATCGACATTGAAGGGATGGAAATCGAAACGACCAAGATCATGGCAGCCGAACCACGCCGCATTGCCGAGATCAGCCTTACCTTCCGCATGCCGGCAAAGGAATATTCGCCAAAAGAGCGCGCTATCCTCGAGAACGCGGCCCGTACCTGCCCGGTGGCCCTGAGCCTGCACCCGGATGTAAAGCAGACAGTTCGCTTTCTCTACTAACCAGCCTGGTAGCATCGTATAAGCGGCCTGGCAGAGAACACCTATTGTTAGGCTGCTATATGTTTTTTGAGAGCATCCACGCTGATGCTCAAGTGGGAAGTATCGTAGGTACAAAGCCCGTCCTGCACCAGCAACAACTGCGGTGATTCATGTTTTACCTGCAACACCTCGGCTACCTGGTTTGAAACAGGCCGGTAGCTGAGCAGGTCCAGGTAATAAGGTTTCACGTGGCCGAGGCCCGCTCCGTCCCACTGGCGCTCCAACCTGCTTTTGGCTGTGGCGCTGACCGGGCAGGAGGTACTGTGCTTAAAAATCACAACGGGCGTATTTTTCGACTCTTGTAAAACCTCGTCCAACTGCTGGGTGCTGGTTAGTGGGTGCCAATTCATTACTTTCTTCTTTTAACTTTTCTTCGGTTAGTCTCCATCAGGTTTTCTTCGATCGCATTGCCTCGCTTTTGATCGGCGCAATCGTTCACCTTCTCTTTTTTACTTTGTTTGCGCTTATACTGTTTTGCAGCATACTGCCTCCAACTTATCTGGCGCAGCCTGTAACCAAAAAAGCTGCTGCTTACTGGCGGTTTGCGGAAGCAGCAGCTTTTTACCTCTTCTGTGGTATTAGAAGCTGTTTAGGGTTTATCTGTTAGGCTGCAGGTTCGTGTGTCGTGTTTGGTGTTTCGAAAAACGGTACACGAAAAACGAAACACGCTCATGCGAGTCCTGCCAGAACCCGGAACCCCTCCTTTTCGCTTCCGAAACATAAACTTTAAACAGCTTCTTAGTAAACCAGCATGGCTTCTACCTTTTCGCGCAGGCGCTGCTTGGGTAAAAACTCCTGCTCCAGCGGCGGCGCGAAAGGCACAGCCGTATCCAGACTGGCCACACGGGCTACCGGCGCATCCAGGGCCTCGAAACAGTGCTCCCCGATCCAGGCGGCAATTTCCCCGCCAATTCCCCCGGTGAGGGTGTCTTCGTGCAGGATCAGCACACGGCCTGTTTTTTCCACCGCTTCGCGCACCGCCTCTTTATCCCAGGGCAGCAACGAGCGCAAGTCCAGGATGTGCAGGCTGATGTCGGTGAGCTCCTGCTGGAGCTGCTTGGCCCAGTGCACGCCCATGCCGTAGGTAATGATGGTCAGGTCAGTGCCTTCGGCCGCCACACGGGCTTTGCCGATCTCTACGGTATAGTAATCGTCCGGAATCTCCTGGGCAATGGAGCGGTACAGCAATTTGTGTTCAAAATACATCACCGGGTTGGGGTCTTCGATGGCGGCATTGAGCAGGCCTTTGGCATCGTAGGGCGAAGAAGGGTACACCACCTTCAGGCCCGGCGTATGGAAAAACCAAGCCTCGTTGCTCTGCGAGTGGAAAGGCCCGGCTGCCGTGCCCGCCCCCGTGGGCATGCGCACCACCACATCGGCATTTTGCCCCCAGCGGTAATGGCTTTTGGCCAGGTTGTTTACAATCTGATTAAAGCCGCAGGTCACAAAGTCGGCAAACTGCATTTCCACCATACTTTTCTTGTGGCGCACCGACATGCCCAGGCCTACGCCCACAATGGCCGACTCGCAGAGCGGCGTATTGCGGATGCGTTCTTTGCCGAACTGCTCTACAAAGCCTTCGGTTACTTTAAATACGCCGCCATACTCGGCTATGTCCTGGCCCATGAGCACCAGCTCCGGATAGCGCTCCATGCTCTGGCGCAGGGCGTCGGCAATGGCATCGACAAAACGGCGCTCTGATTTGGCATCCGAGGCCGGGCGGATCACTTCCTGGTCGAAAGGCCGGTACATGTCTTCGAGCTCCTGCTCGCGGCTGGCCACCGGCATCGACTCAGCAAAGGCCGCCTGCAGGCCTTCTTCGATCTCTGCCTTCAGCTCTTCGCGGATACCTTCCATGGCTTTCTGCGTCAGCACGAGTTCTTCGAGCAGGTATTTTTCAAAAGTTTCTACCGGGTCTTTTTTGGCCCACTTTTCGAACAGCTCCTGGGGCACGTATTTGGTGCCACTGGCCTCTTCGTGGCCGCGCATGCGGAAAGTGATGGCCTCGATGAGCATCGGGCGCGGATTTTTGCGGATGCTGGCCGCCGCCTGGCGCACCGTATCATACACCTCGATGATGTTGTTGCCGTCTACCTGCAGGGCATCGATGCCATAGGCCGGGCCTTTGTCGATAAAGCTCTTGAACTTGAACTGTTCGCTGCTCGGTGTGGAAAGCCCGTAGCCGTTGTTCTCGATCATAAAAATCACGGGCAGGCCCCACACAGCCGCCACGTTCAGCGCCTCGTGGAAGTCGCCCTCCGAAGCGCCGCCGTCGCCACTGAATACGAGCGTTACCTTTTCTTTCTGCTCCAGCAGGTCGGCAAGGGCAATGCCGTCGGCCACGGCCAGTTGGGGCCCCAGGTGCGAGATCATGCCCACGATGTGGTGCTCGTTGGAGCCGAAGTGGAAAGAGCGGTCGCGGCCTTTGGTAAAGCCCAAGGTTTTGCCCTGGAACTGGGCAAACAGGCGGTCGAGCGGTACCTGGCGGCTGGTGAACACGCCCAGGTTGCGGTGTAGCGGCAGGATGTACTCGTCGGCCTCCAGGGCCAGGGCCGAGCCCACCGAGATGGCCTCCTGGCCTATTCCTGAAAACCACTTGCTTACTTTGCCCTGGCGCAGCAGCACCAGCATGCGCTCCTCGATCATGCGTGGCTTCAAAATAGCCTTGTACAGGGCCAGCAATTGGTCGTCGGTATAGTCTTTTCGGTTAAAATTCATTCTTTGATCAGGATTTTCAGGATTATAGGATTAGCAGGATTGCAAAATTAAAAGATTTTCAGACTCCTGCTCTATTCTCTGACAGGAAAGAAACACGCGCTGCACCAAGATAGTAAACTGCCCCATGCTTAAGCAAAACAACGTACGCTTACCGGAAAACCTTGCCGGGATCGGGCAAGTTAAGGGATTAACAGAAAGCCGGAAATTTCTGCCGCTTCTTTTTACATTTGCATAACCCGGCATGCACATGCCAACACCCCTGGCAGGAAGTTGCGTAGGTGTTGAAAAGCAAAAGCTACCGAAAAACCGGAAATCCTGTAAGCACGGTTAATGTGCTAATGGAATAATGTGCTAATTGAAAGGTTAGCCGCAGTTTATCCCGCACCTTCCAAAGCACATTAGCACATTAAAAGAGCCTTGTGCATCCATTCGTAATTCATAATTTATAATTCGTAATTGACATAAACATGATACAGTTTCAAGAATTTACCCTCGACAACGGCCTGCGCGTGATCGTGCACGAAGACCACACCAGCCCGATGGCCGTGCTCAACGTGCTCTACGATGTAGGCTCGCGCGACGAGGACGAGGCCCACACCGGCTTTGCTCACTTATTCGAGCACCTCATGTTCAGCGGCTCCATTCACATCCACACCTACGACGAGCCGTTGCAGCGGGTGGGAGGCGAAAACAATGCTTTCACCAGTCCCGACATCACCAACTATTACCTGTCGGTGCCGGCCCAAAACATCGAAACAGGTTTTTGGCTCGAATCGGACCGCATGCTCGAGCTCCTTTTCAACGAGCACGGCCTGGAAGTGCAACGCAAGGTGGTAGTCGAAGAGTTTAAGCAGAACTATCTCAACCAGCCTTATGGTGACGTGTGGCTTAAACTGCGGCCGCTGGCCTACCGGGTGCATCCTTACAAGTGGGCCACCATCGGCAAGGAGATCGCCCACATCGAAAATGCCACAATGGACATTGTCAAGGCCTTTTTTAAAAAGCATTACTCGCCGAGCAACGCCATCCTGGTGGTGGCCGGCAACGTGACCTTCGACCGGGCCAAAGAGCTGACCGAAAAGTGGTTCGGCCCTATTCCTGCCGGCGAGAAATACGTGCGCAACCTGCCCCAGGAACCACCACAAACCGAGCCGCGCGTGCTCGAAACCAGTGCCGACGTGCCGCTGAACGCCATTTACAAAGCCTACCACATGCCGGGCCGCACGCACCCGGATTATTATGCCGTGGACCTGATCAGTGATATTTTGGGGCGGGGCAAATCCTCGCGCCTCTACGAGCGGCTGGTAAAAGAGCAAAAGCTGTTCAACTCCATTTCGGCTTCCGTGTCGGGCAGCATCGAACCGGGGCTGCTCATCATCCAGGGCAAACTCAGCGAAGGCGTGGACTTGCAGGAGGCCAATGCGGCCATCGAAACCATCACACAGGAACTGATAGAACAACAGGTAAGCAAAGAAGAACTCAACAAGGTGAAAAACCAGGCCGAGACCAGCATCGTGTTCTCTGAGATTGAATTGCTGAACCGGGCCATGAACCTGGCCTACAGCAAGCTGCTCGGCGATACCAACCTCATCAACCAGGAAGGGCAGAAGGTACAGGCCGTCACCACCGACGACATACAACGCTGCGCTAAGCAGGTGCTCAGCCCCAACAACTGCTCGACGCTGCTCTACAAGGCCGAAAAGAAAAAAGTAATGGCCCAGGCCGAAACCGCCTGATTTTCGGGCAGCAGGAAGGAGTTGGTCGCCAGATGGGCTCCCTGCCTGCTGCCTGAGAACTTTCCCCTTTAAAATTTGCAGACACAAATATGGCGCCTACCTGGTAGCGCCTTCGGTGCAGACAAGATGCGGATAGAAGACGAAATACAGCAGCAGGACTTTAAGGATGACTACCGTCGTTTGCTGGTGAATCTTTTGTTTACCCATAACTGGCTCAACCAGCAGCTCATGCCTTTTTTCAAAGACTTTGGCCTGACGCTGCAACAGCACAATGTGCTGGGCATCTTACGGGGGCAGCACCCCAAGCCCATATGCTTTGGCGCTATCCAGCGCCGCATGGCAGACCGCAACTCCAATGTTACCCGCCTGATCGACAAGCTGATTGAAAAGGGCTATGTGACGCGCGACATCTGCCCGGCCAACCGCCGCATGATCGAAGTGCGCATTACCGCAAAAGGCCTGCAGTTGCTCCAACAGGTAGATGCGCAGCTCCCGCAGCTCTTCGCGCGCTTCCATAACCTAACGCAGGAGGAAGCCGTTTTAGCCAGCAGACTGCTCGACAAGCTGCGCGGGTAATCCCCGCGCCGGCAAAGCCGGATCCATCCAGGCGCTATAAGCTCGTCTAAACACCAAAAAATGGCCCTCCCAGTGGTGCATCCCCGATTTTTCGCTTAGTTTTACCTCTTCTACCTGCCGTTGCCAATGGCGGCGGCACAAAATCTTCACATCCACACATGAAACTGAAAATAAGAACCGGCTTTGGCTACGACGTACACCAGTTGCAGGAGGGGCTCGACTTCTGGCTCGGCGGTATAAAAATCCCACACACGCATGGCGCACTGGGCCACTCCGATGCCGACGTGCTCATCCACGTGATCTGCGACGCCCTGCTGGGGGCGGCCAACATGCGCGACATCGGCTTCCACTTCTCCGACAAAGACCCCAAGTACCAGGGCATCGACAGCAAGATCCTGCTCAAAGAGGTGGTGCACATGCTGGCCCTGGAAGGCTATGATATCGGCAATATCGACTCTACCATCTGCCTGCAGGAGCCCAAAGTAAACCCACACATCCCGGCCATGAAAAGCTGCCTGGCCCAGGTGATGGGCATTCCGGAGCACGACATCTCCATTAAGGCGACCACCACAGAGCACCTGGGCTTTGTAGGCAAAAAAGAAGGCGTAGCCGCGTTCGCAACCGTTTTAATTGTGAAGCAGTAAACCCTGAACCCTGCGTCACGAGTGCAGAATTACAAACTATATTCTTTAATCACCCAACGCAAGGTGCAGCACCCGTGACCCGTAACGCATCAATGTATCACCCCCTTACAGAGCATCCCCGATGAAACACTCTCTCTATGGCTGTTTGCTGCTGGCCGCCCTCGGCTTTGGCTGCGCCAAAACACCTGCCACTTCCGAAAAGAGCCCCATTACCGATGCGGCCAAGCTGCGTGCGGCAGCACCCAAGTATGCCGCCACTGTAACGGCAGCCGACCTTTCCAAACACTTGCATATTCTTGCCTCCGACGCCTACGAAGGCCGCAACACCGGCGAGAAAGGCCAAAAAATGGCGGCCGAGTACATTGCCCGCGAGTTCCGCGAAGACGGCCTGCAAGGGCCAGTGCAGCAGGGCACCAACCCTTATTACCAGACTTTCGACCTGGAGAAAAGCCTTTGGGGCGAAGGCTATATGACCGTGGGCAAAGAGAAATATCTCATGATGCAGGACTTCTTTGTGACGGGCAGCTCGCCTTTCCAGACAGAGCAGGCTGTTGAGGTGGTGTTTGCAGGCTACGGCATCGACGCCCCCAACTACTCCGACTACGCCAACCTGGATGTAAAGGGCAAAGTGGTGGTCGTACTGGCCGGAGAACCCAAGGGAGCAGCAGGCAAATACCTGATCAGCGGCACGGAAAAGGCTTCGGATTGGGGCAGCGACTACCGCACCAAACGCAATGCTGCCATGCAACAAGGCGCGAAAGCCGTGCTCATTGTAACAGGCACCAACCCAGGCGAATTCAACAGCCTCACGCAACGCTACAAAGCCCACGCCTCACGCCCGTCCATTGGCTTCAAGAGCAAGGGCGAACAAACGGGCACAGTCATCTATGTATCGCCTGTAGCCGGTGCCGCCCTGCTGGGCACAACTACCGATAAGCTGTTTGATTATGGCAAAATGGTAGCACAGGCAGGCAAACCTACCGCAGCCGCTTTTAAACCGGCCCAAGACGTAAAAATCAAAACCGAGCGCATCACCTCGCTGCTGCCCACCGAAAACGTGCTGGGCTTTGTAGAAGGCTCCGACAAAAAAGATGAAATTGTGGTGGTGACTGCCCATTACGATCACGTAGGCATAGACAGCACGTTGCAGGGAGACCAGATCTTTAACGGGGCCAACGACGACGGCTCAGGTACGGTAGCCATACTGGAACTGGCCGAAGCCTTTGCCCAGGCAAAAAAAGAAGGCTATGGCCCGCGCCGTAGCATCTTGTTTATGACCGTAACTGCCGAAGAGAAAGGCCTGCTGGGCTCTGCGTACTACTCCGAAAACCCCGTCTTTCCGCTCGAAAACACCGTGGCTAACGTCAACATCGACATGATCGGCCGCATGGACTATCAATACGAAAAACGCAACGACAGCAACTACATCTACGTGATCGGGGCCGACAAGCTTTCTTCGGAACTGCACCGGATCAATGAAGAGGTAAACCAGAAGTACGTGAACCTGAAGCTTGATTATACCTATAACGACGAGAACGATCCGAACCGCTTCTATTACCGCTCCGACCACTACAACTTTGCCAAACACGGTATCCCGGTCGTATTTTACTTCAACGGGGTACACGCCGACTACCACCAGCCATCTGACGAGGTAGACAAGATGCTTTTCGACAGCGCCGAAAAAGTAGCCCGCTTGGCCTTCCATGTAACCTGGGAGCTGGCCAACCGCGACAACCGCATTGTGGTAGACAGCAACAAGAAGTGAGTTAGAAGTTAAGAGTTAAGAGTCAAGAGTTATGAGTTATGAATGATGAGTTGAAGCAGATTTCATCGCCTCGACGCGTGCTTTTGTATTGTTTGACACAAAGCAAAGCACTACCCCATTGTTCTTAACTCTTAACTTTTAACTCTTAACTTTATGCCGGGGGAGAACAGTATGAGTAAACTGAAACAGTTTCTGCTCGATGCAGAAACAAAAGCATTTGACCAGGGCCACCGCGCCACCATCAAGTTTAATATCGGCAAGTATAACGCTGCCGTAGCACGCGGCCTTACCCAGTATACCGACCATGAACTGGCCCGGGAACGGGGCTCTTATATCAAGACCAACACCATCAACAACCTGGACAAGTACCTGATGGAGTTTGAGGCCAACTTTACGGCGCGTGGCGGCAAGGTAATCTGGGCACGCGATGCGCAGGAAGCCCTCCGCGAAATCGGCGAGATCATGCGCCGCAAGCGGGCCCGCTCGGTGGTAAAGTCCAAGTCGATGATTACCGAAGAGATCCACCTGAACGATTTCCTGGAGAAGAACGGCATTGAGGTAGTGGAAACCGACCTGGGCGAGTACATTGTACAGCTGGCCGGGCAGCGTCCTTATCACATCGTAACGCCCGCCATGCACATGTCCAAAAAGGACATTGCCGAGCTGTTTGTAAATAAATTGGGCATCCCCCAGACCGACAATGCCGAAGAACTGGTAGGCGTGGCCCGCCGCTTGCTGCGCGACAAATATACGGCGGCCGAGGTGGGCATCACCGGGGCCAACTTTCTTATTGCCGATGTGGGCGGCATAGCCGTAACCGAAAACGAAGGCAACGCCCGCCTTTCAACCACCTTCCCCAAAACGCATATTGCTGTGGTGGGCATCGAGAAGATCATCCCTTCGATCATGGACCTGGATCTTTTCTGGCCCTTGCTCAGCACCAGCGGTACGGGCCAGAACGTCACCATCTACAACACCATCCTCACAGGACCGCGTCAGCCCAAAGAGCACGACGGCCCGGAGGAAATGTACGTGATCCTGCTCGATAACGGGCGCACCGACCTGCTGGCCTTACCCGAAAAGCGGGAGGCCCTCAATTGCATCCGTTGCGGGGCCTGCCTGAACGTGTGCCCGGTATACAAGAATATCGGCGGGCATACCTACGAAAGCACCTACAGTGGGCCGATCGGCTCTGTGATCACGCCCCATTACAGCGGCATGGCCGAAAACAAGCACTTGAGCTTTGCCAGCTCCCTGTGCGGGGCCTGCACCTCGGTATGCCCGGTTAAGATCAACATCCACAACCTGCTCTTGCTCAACCGCAAACAGAGCGTGGACGAGGGCCTGGCCGATAAGCAGGAAAAAACAGCCTTTAACCTCTGGCTCAAGGCCATGAAAAGCCGCCGGCTGATGAACCTGGCCCCGGCCGGCATCAAAAACTTTGTGCTGAAGCAGGTGATGAAAGATACCTGGAGCAAACGCCGCGAGCCGGTAAAAGTAGCCCCCAAATCCTTCCATCAGTTGTGGAAGGAAAGAAATAGCAAATAAACCTCCAAGGCTTTGAAAACCTTGGAGGTTTAGCCTTACTAAAGCAAAGAGGTAGAAAGCATGCTTGCCTTCTACCTCTTTGCTTTTTAACCTTAAATTTTATTGTCAGGCCTCGTCTTCGTCAGGTAGGATTTCCACATCCTGCACCAGCACAAAGTTCTCGATCTCGCGGGCTTTGAGCGTATTGGCCAGGCCTCCTTCGGCCGTTTCCTTGTACTTGCGCTCCATGCTTTCACCTACCTCGCCCAGGGCTGCCACGCACTGGTCTACCGGAATTACGGGATCTACGCCGGCAATGGCCAGCTGGGCCGAAGAAAAGGCAATGGCTGCCGCGCTGGCGTTGCGCACAATGCAGGGCACCTCTACCAATCCGGCCACCGGATCGCACACCAGGCCCAGCATGCACTGGATGGTAATGGCTACAGCGTTAAACACCTGTTGCACATCGCCGCCCAAGCAGTAGACGATCGCCCCGGCAGCCATGGCAGCCGCACTGCCCGTTTCGGCCTGGCAACCACCCACGGCGCCTGCCAGCGAAGCGTTCTGCTCAATGATGAGCGCAATACCGGCAGCCACCAACAGCCCTTCGTGGATCTTCCGGTCCTCCAGGCCATGCAGCTCCTGCAGGGTGGTGAGCGTGCCGGGCAAAATACCCGAGGCGCCGGCTGTTGGCGCGGCCACCACACGGCCCATGCAGGAGTTCACCTCTTTGGCTCCCAGCGCCCGCGACACAAGCATCTGGAACTGCGGCGAAAGCACCGTGACCGGCGATTTGGCCACCTTTTTGGCGCTGTTGTTTACCATGCCCGAGCGCGAACGCATGTCCTCGGTCAAGCCGGTTTGTACGGCGTCTTTCATCACCCCGTAGGCTTTGGCAATATTTTCCCAGATAAACTCCTCAGAACGGCCTTTCTGTTCTATTTCGTAAGCAAGTACAGGCAGGTAGAGCGGCTCGCCTGTTTCAGCGCAGTGCTTTTCCCAGCTTTTAAAATCAGTGAATAATAATGACATAACGCTTTCTCCTCTTCTAAACCGACGCCTCAGGCGCCAGGGGCGACCAAGATAGCTACAATTTTGCAATGCAGCCACATGTGTCTTCTAAACAAATGTTGCCACGCGAATTGTTCTTTGTTGCAAAACTATTGTTAGTTTAATTCCCGGCTTTAGCAGCCGTTTCTACAGGATAAAAGTAGTGGCGATGGATAAAAACAAAAAACGCGTGGCCATGCGCGTGCATGGCAAAGTGCAGGGTGTATTTTTCAGGGCCAGCACGCAAGAGAAAGCCCGGGAGTTGGGCCTCACGGGTTTTGTACAGAACCAGGCCGACGGCACGGTATACCTCGAAGCCGAAGGAGACGCACAGGCCTTGCAAGCCTTGGAAGCCTGGGCTCAGGTGGGGCCGCGCCATGCCCGCGTAGAGAAAGTGAAAGTAGAGGAGAAAGAGGATTTGAAAGGATTTGAGACTTTTGAGCAGCGGCGGTAAGGAAGTTCCTCCTGTAATTCATACCGACACACGAAACACACCCCACATGCTCCAAGCCCTCCTCCAGCAAATTCCTTACTTCAACCCGGAAGATATTGCCGCCTTTGTGCCACTCTGGAAAAAGCAGGTACAGCTCAGCCGCTACGATTTCCTGATCCGGCAAGGACAGGTGGAGCAGGGGCTGTATCTGGTAACCAGCGGGGCGCTGCGCATCTACTACCCGCTTCCCGACGAGGAAATTTGCGTGGGCTTTGCCTACCCCAACACGCTGGTGGTTTCTTTTCCGTCCTTTGTGGAAGGCAAGCCCTCGGCCTACTGCATCCAGGCGCTGAAAAAAAGTGAGCTGCTGGGCATCAGCAAGGCCGATTTGATGCAGCTGATGGAGGCGCGGCCCAACATCAAACGCTTCTGGTACGAGGAATTGGAAAAAGCGCTGGTCGGTAAGATCGAGCGGGAGGTGGACCTGCTGCTGCCCGAGCCCGAGCAGCGCCTGCAACGCGTACTGCAGCGCAGTCCGCACCTGTTTCAGCACATCCCCAAGAAGTACATCGCCTCCTACCTGCGCATGTCGCCCGAAACGCTGAGCCGGTTAAAAGTGTAAATCTTGATCCTGGTCAAGGATTCGGCACAAAGCAGGAGCTACCTTTGTGAGGTATAAAATGATGACCGCCATGAATACAATAGAACAGCTTGCGCAAGCCGCCCAAACACAAAACGATACCATTACTGCCGAATTTGCCTCCTTGGATCTCGAGGCCCTCAATTTTAAACCCGCCCCCGACAGCTGGAGCATACTCGAATGCCTCGAACACCTGAACCGCTACAGCCGCTACTATAACCCGGCCCTGGCCCAAGCTATCGCCCGCCATGCCGGCGGCCCTGCTACACAACAGATCCACTACAGCTGGCTGGGCAAAAAGTCGATGGAGATGGTGCGTCCGCAGAACACGAAAAAGCACAGGACGGTAAAGCACATGAACCCCAACAACAGCCGGCTCAACCGCAGCACGGTAGACGAGTTCCTCCGCCACCTGGCCCAGCTCCTCCAACTCCTGCAAAGTGCCCGAAGCACCAACCTGGACAAGAAAGCAATTCCGATAGAGTTCTTCAAGCTGCTGAAGCTGCGCATCGGCGAAACACTGGCCTTCGTGGTGATCCATCAGGAGCGCCATATCCAGCAGGCCCTGCGCGTAAAGCAACTGCTCACCACCCAAGCCGCCGCTTAAGCAGCTATAGTACATAAAGCTGCTCGATCAGCCTTTTCACGCAGAACGCGTGACGCGTCACCCAGAACCTCTTAGCGTTTAGCCAATAATTTGCTTACTTGCAGGCCAATTGTTGTTTGAACAAATATTAAGCAGGAGCACGTTAGTAGGCAATGCGCGAGAAGGTGATCAATTATGGCTTTTTCTTTACCGGGCTGATGCTCTTCGGCCTGGCCAATGCCATTGCCGTGCAGGTAAAGTACCTGGGCCTGCACCCCTGGGAGGTGCTTAATGTGGCCCTGTTCGAGAAATTCGGCTTTAGCATCGGTACCTGGAGCACGCTGGTAGGCCTGCTGTTTGTCGGTCTTTCGTGGAGCCTTAACCGCAAGTACATCAGCATCGGTACTTTTCTCAACGCCCTGCTCATTGGCCCCTTTACCGACCTTTTCCTTTGGCTCAACTTTCTGCCGAAAGCCACTCATACGCCACTTGATTACCTGAACCTGTTGTGCACCATGATCATCGCCGGCATTGCCGGTGGCCTCTATGTGGCAGGCGGCATTGGTGCCGGGCCGCGCGATGGCTTTATGCTTTCTGTTGCCGAAAAAACGAAACTCTCCGTTAGCCGTGCCCGCATCCTGGTAGAGTGCCTGGTGCTGGCCATCGGCTATGCCCTGGGTGGTCCGGCTTTCGTTGCCTCTTTCTTTTATACTCTCATCACCAGCCCCATCTTTCAGTTTACGCTCAAGCACTTCCGCCACCTGCGCACGCAGCTTGCCAGGCAACCGGAGCTACGCGACTGAGTTGTTTGTCTGAATCAGGATGCTCTTTGAGTTCTGAGTCACGAGTTCCGAGTTGGCATGTATTAATTTGGAAATTTGGAGATGTGAAAATTTGAAAATGAAGCTGTTTAGCGTTTATGTTTTGAAGGCGAAAAGGAGCGTTTTCGGGTTCTGACGAGGCTCATTTTGAAGCGCATAGCAGCGCTATGGGCTGAG
>Ga0256852_1000058_pt1 | contig 14370 bp, 12 predicted proteins | sample BONnt5_FD_181169 | JGI IMG/M metagenome (GOLD analysis project Ga0256852, IMG submission 181169) | Terrestrial sediment cell enrichment communities from Utah, United States - BONCAT_SYTO_Terrestrial_sediment - 5 | ecosystem: Environmental > Terrestrial > Deep subsurface > Rock core/Sediment...
ACAAAGCTTAGGCAAAAAAGCGCTTGAATTCCCGAGTTCAGGTTAAATTAAGTATAAGCGTGAGGGATTGAGCGGTTGTCTGAGCTCCTGTGGCGAGGTACGAGCCACAGAGCGAGCCGCGAAAGCCCGACGGCGCAGCCGGCACGCCCAAAAACACATTTACAAGCCCTTAGACAACTCTTCCTATTAGAGAGCAATAATTTAATGGAAAGAGTTGTTTTAACCTCTTACAAATGCAGGCTCGTTTCTTTCTCTGTTATATGGCGCGAGGGTCACCCTCGTGACTTGTTATGGTGTCAGGGCTCTGACCTGACTGAGGCCGCCAGGACTCAAAAAGAGAACATGAGTCCGGATGCCCACCTCATCAGGCAGTTAAGCAGACCTTACAGCATGAAATGGCCCTACCCTAAGGCTAAGGAGACAATTTGCCATGCGCACAGGTGATGAAATTTGATATGAGGTCAATGCGCACGGAAAGGTAATGCGTAATTTTTACAGGTTTATAGCCCCACATAACGAGGTATTGCTAAATTCGTACTCATATGGCCGCTACAGGCGGGCCTTAACGTATACACAACACACCAACACCCACTTATGAAAAAACTCATTTTTTACCTCCTCGGCTTTGTTATCCTTGCTTCCCAGTCTTCCTGCGGCTACAATACGATGGTGCAGAAAGATGAAACGGTAGAAGCGCAATGGGGCAACGTGCAGAACGCCTACCAGCGCCGTGCCGACCTGGTGCCTAACCTGGTGAACACCGTAAAAGGGGCCGCAGAATTCGAAAGAGGCACACTCACCGACGTGATCGAAGCCCGGGCCAAGGCCACCAGTGTCAACATCAGCCCCGACAACCTGACCCCCGAAAACATCCAGCGCTTCCAGCAGGCCCAGGGCGAGCTGAGCAGTGCCCTGAGCAGGCTATTGGTAAGCGTAGAGAAATATCCCGACCTGAAAGCCAACCAGAACTTTCTGGAGCTGCAGGCCCAGCTCGAAGGCACAGAAAACCGCATCTCCGTGGAACGCCGCAAATTCAATGAAACGGTACAGGACTACAACTCCTATATCCGCTCCTTTCCGCAGAACCTGGTAGCCGGCATGTTCGATTTCGAAAAGAAAGGCTACTTCGAGGCCGAAGCCGGCGCCCAGCAGGCCCCTACGGTCGAGTTTTAATAATTTGTTTGATGGCCACGCGGTGTAATTGTTGTTTGCAACAGTTTAACAGTGTAGCCATGTAACCTTGAGTTTATGCCTAAAGACACCATAACGCCGGCTGACGAGCAGAAAATCAAAGCCGCCATACAGGAGGCCGAGCGCAACACGTCCGGAGAAATACGGGTGCACATAGAAAGCAGCTGCGACGGCGATGTGCTGGACCGCGCTACAGAAGTATTTGCTGCCCTGCACATGCACCAGACCAAGCTGCGCAACGGCGTACTGTTTTACGTAGCCCTGGAGGACCACCAGTTTGCCGTACTCGGCGATGCCGGCATCAATGCCATCGTGCCCGATCATTTCTGGGAAGACATCACGGCTGAAGTGATCCAACATTTCAAACAGCAGGATTATGCCCGGGGACTGGCCGAAGGCATCAAAATGGCCGGCCAGCAACTGAAAGCCCATTTCCCGTACGACGCAACAGGCGATCTCAACGAACTGAGCGATGATATTTCGTTCGGAGACTAACGCTCCCCCCTCATGAAGCACACATTCCTTTTTGTATACCTGTTCCTATTTAGCCTGGCCACCCTGGCCCAAGAGGCTGACTTTCCGCCACGTCCTAACCCGCCCCGCCTGGTCAACGACCTGGCCGACATGCTGAGCCCGGAAGAGGAGCAGGCCCTGGAGCAGAAGCTGATCAATTACAATGACACCACTTCCACCCAGATTGCCATTGTCACGCTTACTTCTATCGGCGGCTACGATGCCAACCAGTATGCGGCCGAACTGGGAGAGCGCTGGGGGGTGGGTTCGCGCGAAAACGACAACGGCCTGATTATCTTGGTGGCCCAAAACGAGCGCACGGTAGCCATCCAGACAGGTTATGGCATGGAGGCCTACGTACCCGATGCGCTGGCCAAGCGCATTACCGAGCGCACCCTCAAGCCCAACTTCCAGCAGGGCGAATACTACAAGGGCCTTAACGAGGCTACCAGCCTGATCATCAGCCTGGCCAGCGGCGCCTACCAGGCTGATCCTTACGCCCAGCAGCAGGACCGTGAATCGGGTCCCTCGCTGGCCCTGATCATCATCCTGGTGATTGTGGTTGTTTTCGTCCTTTCCAGGATGGGCGGCGGCCGTGGCGGCAGAGGAGGCGGGCGCTACGCCCGTACTTTTGGCGGCCCGATCCTGGGACCGGGCGCTTTCGGCACCTTCCGTACAGGCGGTGGCATCTTCGGCGGCGGCGGTGCAGGCGGTTTCGGCGGCTTCGGTGGTGGCTCTTTCGGGGGCGGCGGAGCCAGCAGCCGCTGGTAACAAGCTGCATGGCTCAGGATTGCCACCTGTTTACAGCATGTCCGCCACAACCCGGCCGGGCACCCCAGTTCTAAGTTACCGGTACAGCATGCGTTAGAAATAAGACACTTTTGAGAACAAGCCCCGAAATGTAGTTTGCAATCATTTCGGGGCTTTGTGCGTTATAGGGCTTAATGGCAAAAGAGGAGAAGGCAGGCAGACCATAAATGAAGATTTTTGGAGACAGCATAAAGACCAAAGTGGTAGCCGGCTTCGGGCTGGCCCTGGGCATCATCGCGCTGGCCATTTGCCTGACCTACAGCAGCTTTACCCAGCTATTGCGTGCAGTGGATGTGCTGTCCGAGCCCAACAGCAAACTCCTGAAGCTGCAACACACCTTGGCTACCGTTTCCGCTGCCGAAAGTGCCATCCGGGCCTACACCCTCACTGCAGAAGAAGCCCACTTCCGGGAATATCTCCAGCAACTCAAAATCATCGAGGGCCAGGTAGATACCCTGCAACACCTCATGCGGCTCAATCCTGCCGAGCTCGCGCAGCTCCAGGCGATGACGCTGTTGCTGGACACCAAGCAGGAAAGCCTGCAGCGGTATGTCGCCTTAAAAAAAGAACAGCAAAACCACCGTTATGCCGACCAGGCCATGCGCCAGATTGCCTCCAGCGCAACCCGTCAGCCACTGGCCACCACCATCAAGCAGCGCACTACCACCACCATCTCCGACAGGCTGGTACTCAAAGACCCACAGGCGCCCCGGCAGCAGCAAGCCAAAGCGCAAAAGCGGGGCTTCCTGAATAAGATATTCTCCAGAAAAGGGCACCGGCAAGCCGCGCAGCTTCCTCCTCCGGTACTGGTGCCCGAACTGAGCGTTTCGCAGGAGGTGAAAACAGACACCAGCACCACAGCTGCCCCCGCAGCTCCGCTGGCCAAGGTGCACAGCATCCTGCACAAGGTACAACGCCAGGCAGACCAGCAGGAGCAGCAACTGCGCGCCAGGGAACTTGCCCTGCTGCAGCAGGACAAGCAGATCATGGACCGCATCCGCCACATGATGCATCAGCTTGAGCAGTATGAGCAGCAGCAGTCAGCAGCCAATGCCGCCAAGGCCAGAGCCGTAGCCCGGAAAACATCGCTCATCCTGCTGCTGGTAGGCCTTGGCGGTCTGGGCAGCGGCATAGCCTTTAGCCTGCTGATCCTGCGCGACATTACCCGCAGCAATACATACAAATCCAAGCTGGTTCAGGCACAACAGGAAGCCGTGCAGCTGGCCCGTGCCAAAGAAGCTTTTGTCGCCACCATGAGCCACGAGATGCGCACCCCGCTCAACGTGGTGCTGGGCTTTACCCAACAGCTGTTTCACACGCCTCTGCAGCCGCAACAGCAACAGCACCTGCAGGCCATACAGGGAGCCGGCCGTCACCTGCTCCACATCGTCAACGACGTGCTCGACTTGTCCAAGATCGAAGCCGGTAAGCTACAGTTCCACCCTGTCGCTTTTAACCTCCGGCAACTGCTTGCCGAAACAGAGCGGGCTTTCGCCCTGAAAGCATCCGACAAACACATTCATTTTTCCTGCCATGCCGATACCGCATTGCCGGACACCTTGGTGGGCGATGCGCTGCGCCTCAAACAAATCCTGTTAAACCTTACCGACAATGCCCTCAAGTTTACCCACCAGGGCCGGGTACAGGTGTCGGTAAAACTCAGAAAGCAGCGCCGCAGCCGCCTGGTGGTAGGCATCGAGGTGAGCGACACCGGCATCGGCATCCCGCAGGAACGCCTGGAGCACATCTTCGGGGAGTTTAACCAGGCCGATGATTCTGTCGTGCGCCACTACGGCGGCACAGGCCTGGGGCTGGCGATTAGTAAAAAGCTGGTAGACATGCAGGGGGGCACCCTGACGGTGGCCAGCACGCCAGGACAGGGGACTACCTTTTCTGTTGTCTTGCCCCTACAAGCGACAAGCATGCCCGTGCCGACCACACCATTGCGGGCAGTTACGCCAACGGCCGCCTTCGCAGGCATTACAGCCCTGGTGATAGAAGACGATGCCTACAGCCGGAGCCTCTGCGAGCTTATCCTCCGCAGGTGGGGGATAAAGGTGTACCTGGCCAATGACGGCCACCAGGCCCTTGCGCTGATACAGCAGCGCACCTTTGATGTGGTGCTCACCGATATGCAGTTGCCGGGCATGAGCGGCAAAGCGGTTGCCCGACGCATCCGGCAGCAGGATGAAAAAGTGCCCATTATTGCCCTTACAGCCAACATTATGAGCAGCGAAGCCGGCTTTTTTGCCGGCACCGCCATCAGCGGCCACTTGCTTAAGCCTTTTACCGAGCAGGAGCTATTCCAACAACTGACAGCAGCGCTGCCACACCTGCCTCAAGCCCAGGCAGCAGATGATGTAATTGCTGCCGAAGCCCAACCCCAAACGGCGCTTTACGATTTGGAACCGATGCGCCTTTTTACCGGCCCCGACAAGCAGGCCCTGGCGGCCGTGCTGGAGGTTTTGCTTGCAGACCAAGAACAGAACCTGGCCCAGCTTGCCGCTGCCGCCCATACCGGCGATTGGGAGGCGACCGCCAACACTGCCCACAAGATGCTCACGGCCTTTAAGCACCTGCAGGCCCATACGGTAACGCCCCACCTGCAGCAACTGGAACATCTGCTACATACGGGCTCCCCGGAAAGTATAAACCTGAAGGAAACGGTAGAGCAGGCCCGCCGGCATGCCCGGGAGGTGTTACAAGCGCTGGCCCGGGAAACGGCCGCGCTAAGGACAGCATACAGCCGGCCGGCGGCGATACAGGCCTGATCAGGCGTCGATGTTGTAAAGCCTGAGCTTGTTGTAGAGCGTTTTGCGGTCGATATTGAGCAGGCGCGCCGCTTTTGACTTGTTGTATTTTACCCGCTCGAGCATGCTGAGAATCAGCTCTTTTTCATTTTTCTCTTTTACACTTTTCAGGTCGGTTTCTGCCGGATCGAGGGGCACTGGTGGTGTAGTATCCGCGACAGCGCTTGCCTGCGTAGGGGTATCAGCAATGATTTCGGCCGGGAACTCCCGCACTGTCACCATAGCTGTTTTGGCCAGCAGCACGGCGCGCTTGACTACATTTTTAAGTTCGCGCAAATTGCCTGGCCAGCTGTAGTGCAGCAGGGCCTGTTCGGCAGCCGTGTCAAAGCCCAGCACCTGCCGCTCCAGCTGCTGGTTTGCCTCCTGCAAAAAGTGCAGGGCAAACAGCAGCACATCGCCCTCGCGTGCGCGCAAGGGCGGGAGATTGATTTTAAACTCATTGAGGCGATGGTACAGGTCTTCCCGAAACAAGCCGTTGGCAACAGCCTTCACCAAGTCTTCGTTGGTGGCGGCGATTACCCGCACGTCTACATCCAGATCCACGGTGCTGCCCAGCTTCCTGACTTTACGCTCCTGCAGGGCCCGCAGCAGCTTTACCTGCACCTCGTAAGGCAGATTGCCGATTTCATCGAGAAATAAAGTACCTCCCTGGGCGGCTTCAAACTGACCTTGCTTGTCTTTTACAGCACCCGTAAAAGCGCCTTTTACATAGCCGAACAGTTCGCTGCCGGCCAGCTCTTTCGACAAAGCGCCACAGTCGATAGCCACAAAGGGCTTGTGCTGCCGCTTGCTGTGGGCGTGTATCATGCGGGCCACGTATTCTTTGCCCGTGCCGCTCTCTCCTTCAATAATCACCGACAGGTGGGTCGGTCCTACCAATGCGAGCAGCTCTTCGATATGGCCCGCCTGCGGGCTGCGGCCCCGCACAAACTGCTTGTCTGCCAATGCTGTGGGGGCTGTCGTTTCGGACGAAGCTGCTTTCCTGCGCAATGCATTTTTTACGACCAGCAAGGTCTCGTCGGGGTTGATGGGCTTGGTGATGTATTCGAAAACACCCATTTTGATGGCTCTTACGGCCGTGCGGATATCGGCATAATGGGTCATCAGCACGACGGGCACCTCTTCGGCCAGCACCCTGATCTGGGGCAAGAGCTCCAGGCCGTCTTTGTCGGGCAGGCGGAAATCGGTGAGTACCAGGTCAAAGGTTGTGTTTTTGAGCAGGCGCAAGCCCTCGGCTGCCGTGGCGGCAGTTTCTACCTGATAGCCTTGTCTTTGCAGAAAAGACCTGAGCATGAGGCAAAAAGCGGGATCATCGTCGATAAGCAGTATCTTGGGCATGGTGTTTCTTGGCTTGCAAGCTACTCTGTAACGACAGCGCCGGATTTATTGTTCGTTTCCGACTTCCTCGCCTAGCTGCCTCACAGCTGCCCTTTGGCACGGGGCCAGAAAAAAGAAAAAGCCCCCGCGCCAACGGAGGCTTCTCCTTAACTTATATATGCCTTATGTATGAACGCTTTACGACGAATTAACCGGCCGCTTCTTTACCAGTCTCGTCAAACCGTACGCGCACAGTTTCTTGCTTATCGTTCAGAAACTCCACCTCGTACAGGATAGGTTCACCCGCTTCGGCAGGTTTTAATTTGTAGACATTGCCTAGCTGCCAGTCTTTGTAGGCATCGCCCAGGATGGCTGCCTTAACGGCATCAGGCAATTGGTCCGGAGGTATTTTCTCCTTGCTTTGGCTTTGCTCCAGCGCTTGCCGGGTGCCCTGCTCGGGCCGCTCCTGCGCCCGGGCAGCCACAGCCGTGGCCAGCCCAAGCAGCACAAAGGCCGCAGCAAATACACGCATCTTCTTCATGCTCTGCAAATTCTCGTGTTTCTTAAAATGAATAAATAGTAGGTGGTGTTATGGGTGGGTTATTCCTGCTCCGCTTCATTCTGCGCGACAGCTTTCCCCTGCTCGTCGAAGCGGGCTACCGCGCGCTTCTCCTCTGCATTGGTGAAGAACACCTCATAAACGGCTTTAGTTTCAGCACCTTGCGTGTCGTCTGTAATCTTATATACTTCCACTACCTGCCAGTCTTTTAGTTTATCGCTCTGGAGCGACTGCTTTACCGCATCAGGCAACTCTTCCTGCGTGATCTGCTGTCTGTTTTCCTCTTGCGTTTGCCCTGTCGTCGGGGTTTGCTGCTGAGCGGCAGGAGGTGTGGTGTTGGTTTGTGCCTGGGCTTCGGTGGTGCATATGCCAAGTGCTGCGATTGCGCATGCTATTACAGTTGCTTTTTTCATGGTTTTCTGGTTTTAGGTTGTTGTTTATGCTATTCCCTTAGGAGAGAACCATGCCAAAGAACCGAACCACCATCAAACACACTGACTATCAATCATATAAAACAAAAAACCAATACCCCACTGCCCCCACGGAAGGCAACAGTGGGGAAAAAATCCACACTTTGTTGTCCCGCCACCCCAGGCTGTAGCGACAGGCATCCCCGCCCGCCACGTTTCAGTATAGGAGAGAGGCCCTACCCGCTGTTCGTTAAAATTGACTACCTTTAGCCCATGAGTGAACCACGTAAGAAACTGTTTCTGCTAGACGCACTAGCACTGATATACCGCGCCCACTTTGCCTTTAGCAAGAACCCGCGCATCAATTCCAAAGGCCTCAACACGGGTGCCGCCCTGGGCTTTACCAACACGCTGGTAGAAGTGCTGCAGAAAGAACAACCCACCCACATCGGGGTGGCCTTCGACTCGGCGGCCAAGACCTTCCGCCACGATAACTTTGCCGACTACAAGGCCAACCGCCAGGCCCAACCCGAAGACATTTCCATTGCCATCCCCTACTGCAAGAAAATTGTGGAGGCCTTCAACATCCCGGTGCTCATCATGGACGGCTACGAGGCCGACGACATCATCGGCACATTGGCCTGCAAAGCCGAGAAAGCGGGCTTTGATGTGTACATGATGACCCCGGACAAGGATTACTGCCAGCTGGTAAACGAACATATCTTCCTTTACAAGCCTGCCTTTTTGGGCAATGCCGTGGAGGTGTGGGATGTGCAGCGCGTGCTGGAGAAGTGGGAGATTGAACGGGTAGAACAGGTGATCGACATTTTGGGCCTGCAGGGCGATGCCGTGGACAACATTCCGGGCATTCCGGGCATCGGCGAGAAAACAGCCAAGACCCTTATCCAGCGCTTCGGCTCTGTGGAGAACCTGATTGCCAATGCCGACCAGCTCAAGGGCAAGCAAAAAGAGAACGTGATCAACTTTGCCGACCAAGGCATTATGTCCAAAGAGCTGGCCACCATCCACTGCGATGTGCCCATCGCCTTTAGCCCCGAAGCCCTGCACTACGACGGCCCGAACCAGGAGCAGCTCACGACCCTGTTTGCCGAGCTCGAGTTCCGCCAGCTGGCCCAGCGCGTGCTGGGGCAAAGCCTGGCGGCTGCCACGGCCGAAACTACAGCCGTTAAACCTGCGCGTAAAAGTAAAGCCCCGGCGCAAGGACAGACCTCACTTTTCGACAGCACCACCGAAGAGGCTACAATCGTTACTGATGCAGATGTTGCAGCACCGGCGCCTGCCGCCCTACGCACCTTCCATACCACGCTGCAGCATTACCACCTGATCGACACGCCGGAGCTGCGCCAGAGCCTGGTAAATTACCTGCTCCGCCAGGAGGAGATTTCCTTCGACACCGAAACCACCAGCATCGACCCGATCACGGCCAGACTGGTGGGCATGTCGTTCTGCTACCGCCCCGGCGAGGCCTATTATGTGCCCGTGCCGCCCAACGACCAACAGGAGGCCCTGCGCATCGTTTCCGGGTTTAAGCCGGTGCTCGAAAACCCCAACATCGCCATGGTAGGGCAGAATATCAAGTACGACCTGCTGGTGATGAAAAATTACGGCGTACAGGTACAAGGGCCTATTTTCGACACCATGCTGGCCCACTACCTGCTCGAGCCTGAAATGCGCCACAACATGGACGTGCTGGCCGAAACCTACCTGGGCTACAGCCCCATTCCCATCACCGACCTGATCGGGCCGAAGGGCAAAAATCAGCTGACAATGGCCGACCTGAGGCCGGAGGAAGTAAAAGATTATGCCTGCGAAGATGCCGACATCACGCTGCAGCTCAAGCAATATTTCGAGCCCCTGCTGCAGGAGCAAGGCCTGACGAAGCTCTTCCGGGAGGTGGAAACCCCGCTGGTGCCGGTGCTGGCCGATGTGGAGAAAGAAGGCATCAGCATCGACGCCAACGCCCTGGCCGATTTTTCGACCCAGCTCGAAGGCGAGATTGCCGGTATCGAAAAACACATCTTCGCCATTGCCGGTACGCCTTTTAACATCGGTTCACCCAAGCAGCTCGGCGAGATCCTGTTTGATAAACTGCAGCTCCACGGCAAAGCCAAGATCAAGAAAACCAAAACAGGGCAGTATGCCACCGGCGAGGAAATTTTATCCAAGCTGGCCGGCGAGCACGAGATCGTGCGCCTGATTCTGGAGCACCGCGAACTCACCAAGCTCAAATCGACCTACGTAGATGCGCTGCCGCAGCTGGTATGCGCCCTCGACGGGCGCGTGCATACCTCCTTTAACCAGGCCGTGACTGCCACCGGCCGTTTGAGCTCTACCAACCCCAACCTGCAGAACATCCCGATCCGCACCGAGCGGGGCCGCGAGATCCGCAAGGCTTTTGTGGCCCGCGACAGCCGCCACCGGATCATCTCGGCCGACTACTCCCAGATCGAGCTGCGCATCATGGCCCACTTCAGCGGCGACCCGACCATGAAGGAGGCTTTCAAAAACGGTATCGACATTCACGCCTCCACCGCCGGCAAGGTGTTTCATGTACCCCTGGACAGGGTAGACAGCGAAATGCGCCGCAAAGCCAAAATGGTTAATTTCGGCATCATCTACGGCATTTCGGCTTTTGGCCTGGCCGAGCGCCTGGGCATTGCCCGCCGCGAAGCCGCCGACATCATCGAGGCTTACTTCCAGGAGTTTCCGGCCGTGAAGGCGTACATGGACAGCACCGTGGAGAAAGCCCGCGAGCTGGAGTATGCCGAAACGCTGCTGCGCCGCCGCCGTTACCTGCGCGATATTAACTCGCGCAACCAGACCCTGCGCGCCTTTGCCGAGCGTAACGCCATCAATGCCCCGATACAAGGCACGGCGGCCGACATCATCAAGATCGCCATGATCCACATCCACGATTACCTGCAGCAGGAAAAGCTGCAAACACGCATGATCCTGCAGGTGCACGACGAATTGCTCTTCGACGCACCCAAAGAGGAAGTGGAAATCGTAACACCCAAGATCGTGGAGCTGATGACCAACGCCCTGCCGCTAAGTGTGCCAATGGAAGTCGGGCTGGGGGTAGGCGAGAACTGGCTCGAGGCCCATTAACGATATAGGACAGACCTCACAGTGTCCAAACTTGTCCCGAAGTATTTCGGGAGACCTGTGAGGAGCGTCTGTGCCATGCGTGTCTGGTTATTGTGTAATACCAATTAGTATTAAGAATCTTCCTTTGCGATTTTTTGTTCCTATTTTATGGGACGCGTAAAAGCTATCGAAATACAAGAAAGCACAGAGGAATTACTTGAGCGCAGTAGAAAGTTAAAGCATCCTCTTGCCCAGGCACGTGTGCGTGCTTTCTACCTTTACAAGAGCGGACAAGTACGCAGCTACAAGCTCATTGCTCAACAACTAGGTTATGAACGGCACACGGTAGGCAGGTGGTTTGCCCTCTACGGCCAGCAGGGGCTTGAGGCCTGTCTTGAGATAGATCCGGGAGGCAAGCCAGTCGGCTCTGCCATTCAGGGTGCAGCACTCGAGGAGTTAAAGCAAAAGCTCAGTGATCCGGTCAACTACTTTACTTCTTATAAGCAGATTCACCGCTGGCTTGAGCAAGCGCATCACATCCATCTGAGTTATGCACACGTGCATCGTTTTGTGCGCTACTATCTGAAGGCAAAGCTTAAGCGCGTGCGCAAGAGCAACATCAAAAAGGATGCGGCTAAAGAAGAGAAGTTTAAAAAAAAATGAGCCTGCTGCTTCTCTTCCTGCTCTGCCACAAGTATGTGCCGGCCATGAAAGCAGGAAAAGTGGCCTCTTGGAAGGTGTACTTCCAGGATGAGAGCAGGTTTGGCTTGCTGACCGTGCTGCGGCGGGCTATCACCCTACCCGGAGTAAAGCCTGTAGGGCCTTATCAGCATCGGTTTATTTACCGCTTCTGCTATGGTTTGGTAGAGCCCATGAGTGGGGATCATTTCTTTATCACCGCCCCGGCAGCCAATACGCTCTTTTTTGAATACATGCTCCAGGAGTTTTCGCTTCATGAGCCAAAAGTGTTCAAACTTATCTTCCTGGATAAAGCAGGTTATCATCTGACCAAGTCAATGCGCGTGCCCCAGAACATACTGCTGGTGTATTTGCCTTCTTCTAATCCGGAGCTCAATCCAATGGAAAGGTTCTGGGAAGAAATGAAAAGTGCTGTGGCCTTTCATAACTTCAAGGATGAAGACGAGTTGGAAGAATGGATCCATGCCACCATCAAGGGCTACTCAAACCAGCAAATAGCCTCTATCACTGGATACCCTTACATCAAAGAGGCTATCCTAAAAGCTAAAACTGATATGGAACAACCTTAATGAGATTTGGTATTACACCTTTATTTCTACAAACAAAAAGCTCCGGACTGCTGAAGATCCGGAGCTTTTTGTTTGTATCTGGTTTAAGGGCAAAGGGCCTAATGCCCAAATTACTTTTTAGGCTTTGGTTTTGTGGCTGTCTTTGGCTTTGTGGCTGTCTTTGGCTTTGTGCCCGGCTTCGCCTTTGTGGCTGTCTTGGGCTTGGAGGCTGTCTTTGGCTTTACCCCCGGCTTGGTAGTCGTTGCTGTCTTGGGCGTTGCAGCAGTAGTTGCCGGCTTTACAGCAGCACCGGTTTCAGTTACCGGTTTTGTCTCAAGGCTTGGTTTGGTCACCGCATTAACAGCATCTGCTGTCTCGGATTTCAGTTCCTGCTTTGCTGTTGAGCCGGCTGCCGGGTTTGCCTGCGCAGGCACTTGCAGTCTTGTTTCCGTTACAGGTACAGCTTGTGCACCGACCTGCTTTTTTGTAGCCCCTCTTACCGGAAGCTTACTTTGTGGTTTTTGCACTGCAGCAGCAGGAGCTTCTTCTTCTACGATAAATTCATCCTCTACTTCACTCTCCGGCAATTCATCGTCTGGTGTTGCTTCTTGTGCTTCAGGTGCGACTGTAGCACTTCGCCTTGTTCTGACGCCACTGGCTTTGTCGCTCAGCGGCTCTTTCGTTTTGAACCTGAACTTATAGAGCGATGCTTTCAGGCTGACCTCGAAATTCCCCTGCACATAAGGCATGGCATCGTTCACCTGTGAGGTGTACATGGCCTGGACATACATTTCGCGGTATTTTACCCCCGCCCCAAGTGTAGCGGCCTTGTTGCTGTGGTACATGGCCATTACGTTCACCTGGTCGTCGGCAAACTGCACGTTGGTGCCCAGGTCCCAGTAGTAGTCAAAGCCTTTCACGCCACGATAGCTTACCTTGGGTTCGATCATCACTTTCCCCTGCCTGTCCCAGAACTTGTAAGCTGCGGCTGTATAAAACGAAGAACGATCGACAGCACTGTACACGTCACGCTTCATAAACTTGTTCAGGTTCGGGATCGCTCCCTGGAGCGTCAGGCGATCGTTGGTATAGGCTACGCCAAAGTCTCCGTCGATATAAGTTTGGCGCAGGTTAAAGCGGGTCACCAGATCATCATTCGGATCACCGATCACGCGGTCCTTGTTGATGCGCTCATTCATAACGCCCAGCGACACCCCGAAGTGCAGGTCCTGGTCCACGCCATCGAGGGGCAGGTGATAGGAATAGGTGCCCACCACACGCGTTCTCTTAAAAAATCCCGATTTGTCGTTTGTGAAGGTAAGCCCCATACCAGCCTGCTTGTTTTTCTCAAACTGGTATTCGCCGGTGAGCACCTGGCTTACCGGCCTGCCCGGCATGCCCTGAAAGGCATTGCGGTGGCTCAATTGAATGTGCAGCCCCTGCTCCAGACCTGCCAGGGCAGGGTTGGCCAGGTACTGGTTCTGGTAGAACTGCGCCCCCATGGGCGTAAGCTGCGCCCGAGCCTCGCTGATGCCAGACAGCATACCGATCAGCAGGAGGCCTGCCAGCACAATCCGGTTATACGCTGTATTTTTCATCATTTTTTCCGGGTCGATAGCACCTGTTGTAAGCTTGATGCGAAGCCTTTTAACTGCGCTGTAGCTAAAAGGCCCTATTTTATAATGCATTATTTTCTCTTACTATACCAACGAAGCCTTTCAGCTCCTGCTCTCCTCCATTCACGGTCAACACATAATAGTAGGTATCTTCGGGCAGCACGGCACCATTGTAGCGGCCATCCCAGGTATTGGCATAGCCTTTCTTGCTGAATACCAGCCTGCCGAAGCGGTCATACACTTTCACCTCGTTGTCCGGATAGCGCTCGATGTTCTGGATCACCCACAGATCGTTCACCCCGTCTCCATTCGGCGAGATGATGTTGTGCGGCTGCAGCAACTCAGCCAAAGGCACATCCGGCACTTCAGGCGTTACCGCCGTTAGGGCAGCCAGACTCACTTCCTTTGTAAAGCTCTGCCCTACAGATCTGGCATTCGTATCGCGCGTGTTTCCTGTCGTAATGGTGTAATCCCGGTGATTAATGCTGTTAGGGACAGTGCTATAAGCGATGGATATTTCGTCTGCCTTGTTGCCGTTGAGTTCTGTATCCAGGTAGTTGAGCGTCATCGCACCTCTGTAAGCGACCGGCTTACTGAGCCGATACACCCGCCCGATGCTGCTATGCTGCGGCCACTCGATTACCGTCTCCGCTTTTTGAATGCTTAGGTTGCTCAATGTAAGATCGGTAGCCGGCACGAGTACCAGGCCCTCTGTGCTGAACGTGGTCCCCCCTTTGATGTAGATTCCTGCCGCATCGGTTTGCACCTGCGCCTGTACATGGGAAGCTG
>Ga0256852_1000059_pt1 | contig 14236 bp, 10 predicted proteins | sample BONnt5_FD_181169 | JGI IMG/M metagenome (GOLD analysis project Ga0256852, IMG submission 181169) | Terrestrial sediment cell enrichment communities from Utah, United States - BONCAT_SYTO_Terrestrial_sediment - 5 | ecosystem: Environmental > Terrestrial > Deep subsurface > Rock core/Sediment...
GAGAAACAGGAGAGGGGAGTACAGGCGCAACATGCGGTGTCTCGGAATTCATAACTCATAACTCATAACTCATAACTCCCCCAGACCCTCTAACCGCTTCTATTATGGAAAATCACAGAAAAAAAATGCAGGAGTACTGGCAGCGCAACGTCCGGATCCTGCTTACCCTGTTGGGGCTTTGGTTTGTTGTCTCTTATGGCTTCGGCATTTTGCTGGTCGAAGAGCTCAACCAGTTCCGTTTGGGAGGCTTTAAACTGGGCTTTTGGTTTGCCCAGCAAGGTGCTATCTACAGTTTCGTGCTCATCATCTTCATTTATGTGGTGCTGATGAATAAGCTCGACAAGGAATTTGATGTACACGAAGATTAAGTAGCTCACCAGTAAAGCAACAGAACAATGGAAATTCTAACCTGGACATACATCATCGTGGGCCTTACGTTTGCCCTCTACATCGGCATCGCCATTTGGTCGCGGGCCGGTTCTACCAAGGAGTTCTACGTGGCCGGGGGCGGCGTAAGTCCGCTGGCCAACGGCATGGCCACGGCAGCGGACTGGATGTCGGCCGCCTCCTTTATCTCCATGGCCGGCCTGATCTCGTTTATGGGCTACGACGGCTCGGTGTACCTGATGGGCTGGACGGGGGGCTATGTGCTGCTGGCCCTGCTGCTGGCGCCTTACCTGCGCAAGTTCGGCAAGTTTACCGTGCCCGACTTTGTAGGCGACCGCTACTACTCTAAAACCGCCCGCCTGGTGGCCGTAATCTGCGCCCTGTTTATTTCCTTTACCTATGTGGCGGGGCAGATGCGCGGCGTGGGCATCGTATTTTCGCGCTTCCTGGAAGTGCAGATCGAAACCGGGGTGATCATCGGCATGGTGATCGTGCTGTTCTACGCCGTGCTGGGCGGCATGAAGGGGATTACTTATACCCAGGTAGCCCAGTACTGCGTGCTTATCTTTGCCTACATGGTGCCGGCCATCTTTATCTCGCTCATGCTCACAGGTAATCCTGTGCCGCAGCTGGGGCTGGGCGGTACGCTGGAAGAAGGAGGCTACCTGCTCGACCGGCTGGACGGCATGCTCACCGAACTGGGCTTTACGGCCTACACTACCGGCAACAAGGCAACCATCGACGTGTTCTTTATTACGGCAGCCCTGATGGTGGGCACGGCCGGCTTGCCGCACGTAATCGTGCGCTTTTTTACCGTACCCAAAGTAAAAGACGCCCGCAAGTCGGCCGGTCTGGCCCTGGTCTTTATTGCCATCCTCTACACGACTGCCCCGGCTATCGGCGCTTTCGGCATGTACAACATGCTGCGTACAACCGCCGGCGAACCCATTGCTACCCTGCCGCAGTGGGTGCAAAACTGGCAGAAAACCAAGCTCATCAGTTATGAGGACAAGAACAACGACGGCCGTATCCAGTATGTGAAAAACCCAGAGCGCAACGAGCTGGTGATCGATAAAGACATCATGGTGCTGGCCAACCCCGAGATTGCCCGGCTGCCCAACTGGGTAGTGGCCCTGGTGGCTGCCGGTGGCCTGGCGGCGGCGCTCTCTACAGCGGCGGGCCTGCTGCTGGTAATTTCTACTTCGATTGCCCACGACCTGCTCAAGAAGTCGTTTATGCCTGAGATTTCCGAAAAAAACGAACTGATTGCCGCCCGCGTGGCTGCTACGCTGGCAGTGGTGGTGGCCGGCTACTTCGGCATTTACCCGCCGGGCTTTGTGGCCGAGGTGGTAGCCTTTGCCTTCGGTCTGGCGGCAGCCTCTTTTTTCCCGGTCATCATCATGGGTATCTTCTCTAAACGCATGAACAAGCAGGGAGCCATCTGGGGGATGGTCATCGGCCTGGCTTTCACCATCTCCTACATTGTCTACTTCAAGTTTATCAACCCTGCGGCCAACCTGCCCGAGAACTGGTGGTTCAGCATTTCGCCCGAAGGGATCGGCACGCTTGGCATGTTGCTCAATTTTGTGGTATCTTTTGTTATCTCACGCTTCACGCCGCCACCGCCCCTGCATGTGCAGGAATTGGTAGAAGACATCCGCGTGCCGCGTGGCGCAGGCACTGCCGTAGCGCACCATTAAAGAGACACAGGATATGAGCCCTTGGAGGTTTTCAAAACCTCCAAGGGCTAAAGTAAAGCCACGAAGGACTGTGAGTAAAGTAAAACAGTCTTGTACCTTCAGTCTAAATTAAACAATTTCCCATGCGCGACCGCATCAAAAATAAAAGACTGCTCTTTATCAGCATCCTGTTTCTGGTGCTGCTCAACTTCCCGTTCATCTCCATTTTCAACAAGGGAGGGCTGGTGGCGGGCGTGCCGGTGCTCTACGGCTATATCATGCTGGTATGGCTGCTGTGCATTGTGGCCATCGGGGTGCTGGTGGATTGGAAGCGGGCGAAACGCAAACCAAAAACAGGAGCATGAATTATTGGCTTGTCATCGGGGTGTCGTTTTGCTACCTGGCTTTGCTGTTTGCCCTGGCCTCCTGGGCCGAGCGACGGTCGGCGGCAGGCAACAGCCTGGTGCGCAACCCTTATGTGTATGCCCTGTCCATGGCTGTGTACTGCACTGCCTGGACCTATTATGGCAGCGTGGGGCGGGCCGCTTCGGGCGGGCTGGAATACCTGGCCATCTACGTAGGGCCTACGCTGCTGGCGCCGCTCTGGTGGCTGGTGTTGCGCAAGATCATCCGCATCTGTAAAGTGCAGCGCATCACCACCATGGCCGATTTTGTGTCGTCGCGCTATGGCAAAAATATCACGCTGGGCAGTATCGTCACGCTGGTGTGTGTGCTGGGCATTGTGCCCTACATTTCGTTGCAGCTCAAAGCCATTGCCGTGAGCCTGAGCATTCTCACCGGCAGGACAGCAGAAGTGGAAGCTTTTCCGGATACCTCCTTTTTTCTTGCCATCGGGCTGGCCCTGTTTACGATCGTCTACGGCACGCGCCATGTAGAGGCCACCGAGCGGCACGAGGGCATGGTGACAGCCATTGCTTTTGAATCGGTATTTAAGCTGGTGGTGTTCCTGGCGGCCGGGGTGTTCGTGACCTATGGCGTGTTCGGCGGCTTTGGCGAGCTGATGCAGCGGGCCGCGCAACTTCCGGACTTTGGACGGCTGATGACCTTTTCGGGCGAGAGTGGCTATGCGCAGTGGTGCTGGATGGTGGTGCTCTCCATGCTGGCCATCGTGCTGCTGCCGCGCCAGTTTCAGGTGGCCGTGGTGGAGAACGTAAACGAGCAGCACCTCAACAAGGCCATGTGGCTCTTTCCGCTCTACCTGTTTGCGATCAACATCTTTGTGTTGCCTATTGCGCTGGGGGGCGACCTGCTTTTCGCGGGCGACAGGGTGGATGCCGACATGTTCGTGCTGGCGATTCCTTTGCTCGAGGGAGAAAGCCTGCTGGCTTTGCTCGTGTACCTGGGCGGTTTTGCGGCGGCAACCAGTATGGTGATCGTGTCGACCATCGCCTTGAGCGTGATGGTGAGCAACAACCTGCTCATGCCGGTGTTGGTGGGCGTGCCGGTGCTTAAGCTCCGCTTCCAGGAGCGGCTCAGCAGCATTCTGCTTTACAGCCGTCGCTGCTGCATTTTAGGGGTAGTGCTCAGCGCCTATTTTTATTATAAAGGCGTGGCCGAGTATTATTCCTTGCTCGAGGTGGGGCTGGTGTCGTTTGCGGCCGTAGCCCAGTTTGCACCCGCTGTGCTGGGCGGCATTTTCTGGAAAGAAGGTACCCGCCACGGCGCCCTGGCCGGCATCATCGCCGGGTCGGCATTGTGGTTCTACACGCTGGTAGTGCCCTCGATGGTGGGCGTAAATATGCTGCCGGCTACCATTCTCCACGAGGGGCCTTTCGGGATCGCCTGGCTCAGGCCACTGGAGCTTTTTAACCTGCAGGGGCTCGATTATATTTCGCATGCCATGTTCTGGAGCATGTTGTTTAATGCGGGCCTGTACATGGGCGTGTCGCTGTTGAGCCGCCAGACCTCGCAGGAGCGGAACCAAGCCGAGGTTTTTGTCGACATTTTCAAATACTCCACTATCTACGAGTCTTCCATTGTCTGGAAAGGCACGGCCTACATCCCGGACATCCGCACGCTGCTGGTCAATTTCCTGGGCGCCCGGCGGACGGAGGTTGCCTTCAAAGCTTATCAGCGCAAGTATGCCGAGCCTGTAGAGGAAGAGGGCAAAGCCAATCCCAAGCTGGTGACCTATGCCGAAAAGCTGCTGGCAGGGGTGATCGGCTCGGCCTCGGCCCGCATCATGGTGGCCTCGGTGGTGAAGGAAGAAGAGATCAGTATGGAGGAGGTGCTGCACATGCTCAAAGAGTCGCAGCAGCTTATCTCCATCAACCACGAGCTGCGCCGCAAGTCGGCGGAGCTGCGCAAAGCTACCGAGCAGCTGCGCAGCGCCAACGAACGGCTGAAACAGCTCGACCAGCTCAAAGATGAGTTTCTCTCTACCGTCACCCACGAGTTGCGCACGCCGCTTACCTCTATCCGGGCCTTGTCGGAGGTGCTGTACGACAACCCGGAGATGGAGCGCCAGGAGCAGGAGCATTTCCTGCATACCATCGTGAAGGAATCAGAGCGGCTCACGCGCTTGATTTCGCAGGTGCTGGACCTGGAACGCTTTGAGTCGGGTAAGCAGACGCTGGCGCTGGCCCCGGTGCAGCTGCAGGAGGTGATTGCCGAGTCGGTAGAGGCGCTGGCGCAGCTGGTACAGGAAAAAGGCATTGAGCTGGTGGTGGATATGCAGCAAAACATGCCCGCCATCAAGGGCGACAAGGACCGGCTGGTACAGGTGATGGTGAACCTGCTGTCGAATGCCATCAAGTTCTGCGACCCGGTCCGGGGCAAGATCATCGTGTCGGGTTATTACCTGGCTGGGGATATCAAAGTGAACGTGCTCGACAACGGGCGGGGTATTGCGCCGGAGTTTCAGCAGCAGATCTTCGACAAATTTTACCAGGCCGAAAACCAGACCATCCGCAAGCCCCTGGGCAGCGGCCTGGGCCTGGCCATCAGCAAGAAAATCATCGAGTCGCACCAGGGGCGGGTGTGGGTAGAAAGCGAGACAGGCAAAGGCGCCCGCTTCTGCTTTGTGCTGCCCGTGCTGGAAAACGCAGGACGCAACACCCAAGACATCAGGCACAGGAGTGGGGAAGTTAACAGTTAACAGTTAAAAGTTATGAGTTAAAAGTGAAGCGCGGCGCCTTGCGTGAGGGATTGAGCGGTTGGGCGCCTGCCCGATGCATATCGGTGACCCGACGGCGCCAGCCGGCACGGGCAAATAATGCACTAAAATTTCTTACTATACCGCTGATTCTGTTTCAAAAAATTCAAAGCATATAGTCCAAAACCTAATTGATAAAGAATAGCATAAGAAAAACCGATAGAGGCCGAACTGATGAAGAAGGAAAAAGAAAAACTGAAGGTGTTGGTGGTGGACGATGAACCCAGCATTTTGATGCCCCTGGAATTCCTGATGCGTAAAAACGGCTATCAGGTATTTATTGCGCGCAACGGCACCGAGGCCCTAGAGAGCGTGCAAAAAGAGCTGCCGCAGGTAGTGGTGCTCGACATCATGATGCCCGACGTGGACGGCTATGAAGTGTGCCGCCAGATCCGCAGCAACACGGCTATGGAAGGGGCCAAGGTGATCTTTCTGAGTGCCAAGTCCAAAGATGCCGACATCCGCAAAGGCTATGAAGTAGGGGCCGACCTCTACATTCCCAAGCCTTTCTCTACCCGTTTTCTGCTCGAAAAAATAAAAGAACTGGCCGCCGGCTAATCACCAAGTAAAACACGCACGATGGAAACTGGATCAACAACCGCCAACACCTATGCCGCGGCCTATGCCCGCAGCATCACCGACCCGGAAGGCTTCTGGGGCGAGCAGGCCGGGCAGATTGCCTGGTTCGACCAACCCCGCCAGGTGCTCACGCAGGATCAGCAGGGCTTCTACCGCTGGTTTGCCGGGGGCACGCTCAACACCGCCTACCTGGCCCTGGACTACCATGTAGACAGTGGCCGTGCCGACCAGACAGCCCTCATTTACGATTCGCCCGTCACCCATACCATCCGGGAGTACAGCTACCGGGAGCTGCGCGACCTGGTGGCCCGCTTTGCCGGTGTGCTCAAAGGCCTGGGCGTGGGCAAGGGCGACCGGGTGGTGATTTACATGCCCGTGATCCCCGAGGCGGTGATCGCCATGCTGGCCTGCGCACGGCTGGGGGCTGTGCATTCGGTGGTGTTTGGCGGCTTTGCCCCCCACGAGCTGAGCGTACGCATCGACGATGCCAGGCCGAAGGTGGTGATCTCGGCATCCTGCGGCATCGAGTTCGACAAGCATATTCCTTACAAGCCCCTGCTCGACCAGGCCCTGCAAAACAGCCGCCACCAACCCGGCCACACCATCATCCTGCAGCGCCCCTACGTGGAGGCCCACATGCAGCCGGGCCGCGACCTGGACTATATGGAGCTGATGCAAAAGGCGGAACCGGCCGCCTGCGTGCCGGTGGATGCCCACGACCCGCTTTACATTTTGTACACTTCAGGCACTACGGGCAAGCCCAAAGGCATTGTGCGCGACAATGGCGGCCATGCCGTGGCCCTCAAATACAGCATGAAAAGTGTATATGGCGTAGACCCGGGCGACGTGTTCTGGGCCGCTTCGGATGTGGGCTGGGCCGTGGGGCATTCCTACCTGGTATATGCACCGCTGATCCACGGCTGCACCACGGTGCTGTTCGAGGGCAAGCCGGTGCGCACGCCCGATGCCGGCACTTTCTGGCGTGTCATTCAGCAGCACAAGGTGAAGGTGCTCTTTACGGCCCCGACGGCTATCCGCGCCATCAAGAAAGAAGACCCGGAGGGCGTGTACAAACAGCAGTACGCCCTGCCTTCTTTGCGCTACCTGTTCCTGGCCGGCGAACGCTGCGATCCGGCCACCTATTACTGGGCCAAAGACCTGCTGCAGGTGCCGGTGGTCGACCACTGGTGGCAAACCGAGTCGGGCTGGCCCATGGTGGCCAACATGGTGGGCCTGGGGCTGCAAAAGGCAAAGCCGGGTTCGGCCGGCAAACCCGTGTGCGGCTACCAGATAGAGATTCTGGGGGAAGACGGTCAGCAGCTGATCCCCTTGCAGGAGGGCTATGTGGCCGTAAAGCTGCCCCTGCCGCCGGGTTGCCTGCCCACGCTATGGGAGGACGATGAACGCTTCCGCAAGTCCTACCTCGAACGCTTCCCGGGCTATTACATGACCGGCGACGGGGGCTACGTGGATGAGGAGGGTTACGTATACATCATGGGACGCATCGACGATGTAATCAACGTGTCGGGTCACCGCCTCTCTACCGGCGAGATGGAAGAAATGGTGGCTTCCCACCCGGCCGTGGCCGAGTGTGCTGTGATCGGCATTGGCGATGAGCTGCGCGGGCAGCGCCCGGTGGGCCTGGTGGTGCTCAAAGACGGCCAGACCATTGGGGAGGGGCAGCTGGAAGAGGAGCTGGTGGCGCTCATTCGTGAGAAAATCGGCGCCGTGGCTTATTTCCGCCAGGCGGCCATCGTGCAGCGCCTGCCCAAAACGCGCTCGGGCAAAATCCTGCGCAAGATTTTGCGCAACATTGCCGACGGCGTGCATTATGCTGTGCCCTCCACCATCGACGACCCGGCGATTCTGACCGAAATACACGACAAACTAAAGGCGCGGCGCATTGGCAACGCCTTCTCTGCCTGACCTAAAAACAAGAACCTTAAAACAGCTAAACGGACCAAAGCCATGATGAACCATCAGCTAAAGACTTTTGAAGAATACCAGCAAGCTTACCAACGCAGCGTAGCGGACCCGGAAGGCTTCTGGGCCGAGATTGCCGATACCTTTACCTGGCGTAAAAAGTGGGACAAGACCCTGGAGTGGAATTTTGAGGAACCCCATGTGAAGTGGTTCCAGGGAGGCAAGCTCAACATCACTGAAAACTGTCTGGACCGCCATCTCAAAACCCGCGGCAACAAGCTGGCCCTGATCTGGGAGCCCAACGACCCCAAAGAACGTTACATTCGCTTTACTTACCGCGAGGTGTACGAAAAGGTATGCCAGTTTGCCAACGTGCTCAAAAAGAACGGCGCCAAGAAGGGCGACCGCATCTGCATCTACATGCCCATGATTCCGGAGCTGGCTTTTGCCGTGCTGGCCTGCGCGCGTATTGGCGCTATCCATTCGGTGATCTTTGCCGGTTTCTCGGCCGTGTCGATGGCTGATCGCATTAAGGATGCCGGTGCTACGATGGTGCTCACCTCCGATGGCCTGAACCGCGGTGCCAAGCAAATCCCGGTGAAGCGCGTGGTGGACGAGGCCCTGGAGCAGTGCGATACGGTGAAGAAAGTAATTGTGGTGGAGCGCCTGGGCTGGGCCGTGAACATGGTGGAGGGCCGCGACGTGTGGTACCACGACGAGGTAAAAGAGGTAAGCAAGGAATGCCCTGCCGAAGAAATGGACGCCGAAGACATGCTCTTCATCCTTTATACTTCGGGCTCTACGGGCAAGCCCAAGGGCGTGGTGCACACCTGCGGGGGCTATATGGTGTATGCCCAGTACAGCTTCTGCAATGTGTTCCAGTACGAAGAAAGCGATATTTACTGGTGCACAGCCGACATCGGCTGGATCACGGGCCACACCTACCTGCTTTACGGGCCGCTGCTGTCGGGCGCTACTACGCTGATGTTCGAAGGCGTGCCCACTTACCCGGACATGGGCCGTTTCTGGCAGGTCTGCGACAAGTTTGGTGTTACCATCTTTTACACGGCGCCTACGGCCATCCGTTCGCTGATGGGGGGCGATATTGACGAGGTGCTTTCCTACAGCCTCGATTCGCTCAAGGTGCTGGGATCGGTGGGCGAACCCATCAACGAAGAGGCCTGGCACTGGTACCACATCCACGTGGGCAAGGAGCGCTGCCCGGTGGTGGACACCTGGTGGCAAACCGAAACAGGCGGCATCATGATCTCCACGCTGGCCGGCGTTACGCCCATGAAGCCCAGCCATGCGGGCCTGCCGCTGCCCGGCGTGCAGCCCCTGCTGGTGGACAGTGACGGAAAGGAAATTACCGAAAACGGCGTGGAAGGCTACCTGTGCATCAAGCATCCCTGGCCGGGCATGATCCGCACCACCTACGGCGACCACGAGCGCTGCCGCCTGAGCTATTTCTCTACCTATAAAGGGCTCTACTTTACCGGCGACGGGGCCAAGCGCGATGAGAACGGCCTTTACCGCATCATCGGCCGCGTAGACGATGTGATCAACGTATCAGGCCATCGTTTCGGCACGGCCGAAATCGAAGAAGCCATCAACCACAACAGCCATGTGATCGAGTCGGCCGTGGTCGGCTATCCGCATGATATAAAGGGGCAGGGAATCTATGCCTTTGTGATCTGCAAGGACGTGCCGGAAAACCAGGAGTGGCTGCGGGCCGAAATCGTGGAGACGGTGGTAGAAAAGATCGGCAAGATTGCCAAGCCTGACAAGATCCAGATTGTAAGCGGACTGCCCAAAACGCGTTCGGGCAAGATCATGCGCCGTATCCTGCGCAAGGTGGCCGAGGGCGACACCTCCAACCTGGGCGATACCACCACGTTGCTAGACCCTACGGTAGTGGATGAGATTATTGCAGGGGCACTGACCAAAGAGAAAGTTTAGTTGATAGTTTGTTGTAAGAAATCCTGCTGCTGCAGCGGCAGGATTTCTTACGTGTATGCATACAGGGCCATCATGCAGAGGGTTTCGGCTCTTGCGATTGCAAATCATTCTTGTCCGAAACCAGCTATAAACGTGTTGCTAAGCCCGCTGCTCTTTCGGATTTGTCAGTCCGAAGGTTGACTGACGCGGATTTGCTAATCGCGTATATTGCGCAATGGCACGCGGGTCTGGAGACCCGCAACCGTTCTACTTGGGATTGATAAATCCGAAAGAGCAGGAAAACGCTGGTTAAAGGCAACTATGTAGTATTCAGGGGTAGCAAGAACAAGAGCTGAACCAAACGTCGATAGACTCAGAGGAAATAGATAAAAAACGTATGAAGCCTGCCAACCTGATACAGGAACGCGTGTTCGAGTTCCTCAACCAATACCCGCCCTTCAACCTGATTGCGCCCGACAAGCTACAAGCCTTGGCGGCACAGGTGCGCGTGCTGTACCTGGAGCCGGGGCAGGTGCTTTTTACGCAAGGCGATGCGCCGCATGAGCTGTTTTATGTGGTGCGGCAAGGTTCGGTGCGGCTCGAGCAGCGCCAGCAAGGAGGAGAAGTGCGCCTGGTGGATGTGTGTGATGAAGGGGATGTGTTCGGTGCCCGGGCCCTGATTGCCAAAAAGACCTATGCTTCTACGGCCACTGCAGCCGAGGAAGCGCTGGTGTACGGGGTGCCCAGCGCTGTATTTGCGCTCATCCTGCACGAAAACCCGGAGGTGGCGCTGTACTTTGCAGCCGGTTTTGCTGCCGGCGCAGCCGCTCCGCAGGGCGGCATGCAGGAAACAAACAGGGCCCGGCAGGGCTTGCAGCGCCGGCAGCACACACCGCTGCCCCTGCATCTGGAGGAAGTGCTGGAGGTAGACACCAGGCAGGGGGCCTTGGTGTGTACGCCGGAAACGTCCCTCCGTCTGGCGGCCCAGATGATGACTGACAAGAACGCCAGCTATATGCTGGTGGTCGATGCCGGGCAGCGCCCCTTGGGCATTCTCACCGATACGGATATGCGCAAGCAGGTGGTGGCCGGGCATGTGGGCATAGACGAAAAGGTAACGGCCATTATGTCTTCGCCGGTTGTAACTATCCAGCCCCATCCACACCTGGCCGAAGCGCTAATCCCCATCATGCGGCATAAAATCAAACACCTGTGTGTGACTGGCGACGGGACCGTAAATTCGCCCGTACTGGGTGTGCTCACCGAGCATGACCTGCTGCTGGCCCAGGGCAATAACCCGGCAGTGCTGGTGGAGGAGATCCGGCAGATAAAAAATGTTGACAAGCTACCGGCTATCCGCGAAAGGGCCGAGGAGCTCTTGCAGAAGTACCTGGAACAGGAGGTAAGCATTGCCTTTGTGGCCCATATCATGAACGAAATAAACGATGCGCTGATTGTGCGCATTTTGCAGCATGCCGAGTCGGTGCTGGGGGAGCCGCCCCGGCGCTACTGTTGGCTGGCGATCGGCAGCGGGGGGCGCCAGGAACAGCTATTGCGCACCGACCAGGACAATGCGCTGGTGTTTGCAGACCAGCCCGCTGGCAGCGATAAGAATGCGCAAACGTATTTTTTGCAGTTGGCTAAACTGGTGAATGAGTTGCTGGCCAAGTGTGGCTTTGCTCTTTGTCCGGCCAATATGATGGCGGGCAACCCCCAGTGGTGCCAGCCGCTGCATACCTGGGAGCAGTACTTTTATAACTGGATACACGAACCTACCGAGGAAGCCTTGTTGCATGCTGCTGTCTTTTTTGACTTTCGGCCTGTATATGGTGATGCAGTGCTGAGTAGCCGGCTTACCGAGTACATTTACACGCATATCCAGCAGGAACGTATCTTCCTGCCCTACCTGGCCCGGCATGCCCTGCAGAGCCCGCCCCCGCTGAGCTTTTTCCGCAATTTCGTGGTGGAGCGCAGCGGCGAGCACAAGCACCAGTTCGATATCAAGCTGCGCGCCATGACGCCGCTGGTGGATGCGGCCCGGGTGCTGACGCTCGACAACCGCATTGCCGGGGAAAACAACACCTTCCGGCGCTTTGCCAGGCTGGCAGAGCTGGAACCCCAGAACGCCGCCCTGTACCGCGAGGCGGCCATGGCCTACGAAATCATGCTGCGCTACCGGGCCCAAAGCGGGCTGCGTAACCAGGATACGGGCCGCTACCTGGACCCGTCGCAGCTCAACAAACTGGAAAGGCAAACGCTGCGCAATACCTTTAAACCGATCAGCGATGTGCAGGAACTGTTGCAGGTGCGCTTCCAACTAAACTACCTGGGCTGATGACGAGCTGGTGGAAAAAGCGCTGGTTAGGTAAAACAGAAAGCCCGTCGGGCCCTGTCTTCTGGCAGGCATATGGCGAAAAGCTAAAGCGCCGGCCGGCGGCCAATATGCTCCTGGAGGAAGTAGAATTTGTGGTGCTGGACACGGAAACAACCGGCCTGGATCCCAAGTCGGACAGGGTGCTGTCGGTGGGGGCGGTAAAGGTGCGGGGCTTGCAGGTACATGTGGCCGAAAGCTTTGCCTGCCTGGTGCAGCAGCAGGTGGCGGCGGGCAATAAGAGCGCCGAAGTGCACGGCATCCTGCCTGCGCAGGTGCAGCAGGGGCTTACAGAAGAACAGGCGCTGGAGGCTTTTCTGGATTTTGCCGGTGCTGCCGTGCTGGTGGGGAACCATGTAGCTTTCGACATTGCCATGCTCAACCAAATGGTCCGGCATTGCGGCATTAGCGGCAGGCTAAGTAACCGCAGCCTGGACACGGCCCGGCTGGCCCGGCGGCTGGAACGCCTGCACCACAGCCCCGACAGCTTCAGGCCGGCCGACTACAGCCTCGATGCCCTCTGCGCCCGTTATCACCTGCCCACCGATGCCCGCCACACAGCGCCGGGCGATGCCTTCACGACGGCCATCCTGCTGCTCAAACTGCTGGCCCGGGCCCGCAAGCGGGGCATCATGCGCCTGAAGGAGCTATTGAAATGAGTGAATGAGTGATTGAGTGAATGAGTGATTGAGTGAATGGCTAAATTATTGAATTGTTGAATGGTTAGTGGCTAAGAAGCATCGATGTGACATTCGTGCATTTTCAAATTCGCTCATTCACTCAATCACTCATTACCATTAGACTCAGAACTCGTGACTCATTTTATATCTTTGCAACAGAACAAACGCAAGGCCATGATCGACGAACAGTGTAACCCCTGGACGACGCTTTCGAGCAAAGACATCTACCAAAATCCCTGGATCAAAGTGCGGGAAGACCAGGTGCTCAACCCCAAAGGCGGAAAAGGAATCTATGGGGTGGTAAGCATGAGAAACAAGGCCATCGGCATTATCCCGATCGACGACGAGGGCTATACTTACCTGGTAGGGCAGTACCGCTATCCGCTAAACGAGTACAGCTGGGAAATCCCGATGGGGGGCGGGCTGGTGGAGCATGACATCCTGGCGTCGGCCAAACGGGAACTGCAAGAGGAAACAGGCTTTACGGCCGCCAAGTGGACCAATATCTGCCGCCTGCATACCTCGAATTCGGTAACCGACGAGGAAGGGTTTGTGTTCCTGGCCCAGGAACTTACCGCCGGCGCCACGGCCTTTGAAGAAACAGAAGAACTGCACATCCGGCGGGTGGCCTTTACGGAGGCCGTGCGCATGGCGCTCAACAACGAAATTACGGATGCGATCAGCGTGGCCGGTTTGCTGAAAGCAGCCATACTGCTACAGCAGGAAGGTAGTCAGCAATAAGACTGTAAACGGCCTGGCCCGGGAAAGGCTGTTGCAGAATGCGCTATATTGTTTACATTTGAGCGTATGAAAGCCATTCACTATTTAGCAAACCGCGTTTATACCACCTGGTGCGTTACCTGGTTTGTAATGCCTTTCGTGGTGACCTACCCCTTCCAGGCTTTTCTGATCCGCAAAGAGAAGTGGCACCGGCACGTGCACGCGATCAACAGGGGCTGGTCGAGCGTATTTCTGCGGATGTTTCTGGCCCCCTTGCTGGTGGAATGGCGCACCAAGCTGAAGGAAGGGCAGGTATACATCTTTACGCCCAACCACAGCTCTTACCTGGATATTCCGATGATGCTGCATACCATTCCCGGATTTCTTAACTTTGTGGGCAAAAGTGCGTTGGCCAAAGTGCCGCTGTGGGGAAAAATATACGACAGGCTCTACATCTCCGTAGACAGGAGAAGTGCCGTGAGCAGCGCCAAAAGTTATCTTAAATCCGTAAAGACGCTCGAGCAGGGGCGCAGCCTGGTCATTTTCCCGGAAGGCACCATTCCGCCGACGGCAGGCCGCGAGTTGATGGCCTTTAAAGATGGCCCTTTCCGGCTGGCCATCGAGAAACAGCTGCCTGTAGTGCCGGTAACCATGCCCTACAACCAGCATTTTCTGCCTGATCTGGATGGCAAGTTAAAAGTGCGCTGGCATCCGCTCAAGATCGTAATCCATGAGCCGATCCAGACCAAGGGCATGAGCCTGGTGGACCTGCCGGTGCTAAAAG
>Ga0256852_1000063_pt1 | contig 13926 bp, 11 predicted proteins | sample BONnt5_FD_181169 | JGI IMG/M metagenome (GOLD analysis project Ga0256852, IMG submission 181169) | Terrestrial sediment cell enrichment communities from Utah, United States - BONCAT_SYTO_Terrestrial_sediment - 5 | ecosystem: Environmental > Terrestrial > Deep subsurface > Rock core/Sediment...
GTTTCTCGTAAATCGGAACTCGGAACTCGGAACTCCTCAATCCGTCCACTTGCGCGGAGGCACCAGGTATAACTCCACGCCTACATAGCCTGCGCCGGCCAGGTCATTAATGATCAGCTCATCGGTAGAGCCCACCTCATCGAAAATACGATGCCTCCAGTAGCGCCGGTAACCGCCCTCTACGGCAAACCACAAGAAGTCGTAGATCTCGCGCTCCATGCGCAGGAGGCCTTTTATGTCTGTACGACGCAGCTCTATTTCGCCGAACTCCGAGAGCGGCTCTTCATCAGCAAAAATATCGTAGCTGGCCCCCTCCAGGCGGTAGCCTACATAAAACAGCGTTTTCTCGTTGGCATTGTAACGCAACCTGGCGTTGGCCGGGAAGATGGCCTCCACGCCCCACTGCGGGTTGAAAGTGCGGTTGTAGAGAATGCCGGGGTACACCCTTTGCCGGCCAAAAGTATAACCCAGCTGCACGCCTACGCCAATCGAATAATCAGGTGTTTTCTTCCAGCCGTAAGCCAGGTCCAGGGTTACTTTCAGGTAGTCGGAAATGTTGATGTTGTCGCGCGTATAGTCGCCGTTTAGTTCGCCTTTGCCGCGGATCAGGTAAAAGTTACGCTCGCTGAGCGAGTGCAGGTAAGCCAGCTGCAGGCCTATGCTTTTGAGGTTTTTGTCTTCCAGGTAGCGGTACAATCCATAAGAGGCCGAAGAAAGCCCCTCGAAATTAAATTCTTCCAGCTGGTAGTCGAAGCCCAGGATGAGCTTTGTCTGTGGCTTGTTTACCAAGGGGGCCAGCGCGCGCACAAAGAACTTGTTATGCCGTCTGATCTGCCCTGTCCCGTCGCCTACCCTCGGATCGTCCGATTCGGATTCTATCCCAAAGCCGGGCAGGCGCTCATAGCCAATGATCACGCCCCGGGGCTTGCCCATGCCACGTACCCCCGGCGAGGCATAGATTACGTCCAGCGCCTCTACCTCAGGGTCCTGCGCCCGGGCATCTGCCAGAAAGAAAAACATCGCCAGTACCAGTAACAGTAGTTTAGGTGTTTTCATAGTTTTATTTTGTCTTCGCGTGTCTTTGAAATATCATAAAAAACGAAGGGCTGCCGGCAGCGGGCAACACCTTCGTTTATACTGCTAAAGTAAGTTTGTGTTAAAAAAAGAAGCCGAAGTTAAGCATCACCAGCTCCTCTTTGTCTTCCTCGGCGATGGTGTAGGTGAGCGAAAGCACCGTGCGGTTGAGCATGTCCACCCACAAGCCACCGCCATAGCCCAGGTGCAAACTGCGGAAGAAGGCCTCCTTCGGCTCACCGGCCTGGTACACCCGCCCGGCATCCAGCAGCCCCAGCACCCCGAGCTTGCCGGGCGACAAGTACAGGTTATAATCAAAGAGCTGGATACGTGCCTCACCGTTGGCATACACGCTGCTGCGGCCGGCAAAGCGCGTGCGCCGATAGCCTCTCAGGTTTTCGGTGCCCCCCAGTGTGTTGGCCTGGAAGAAGCGGAAATCGCCATAATTGTGCGCGGCCCCTATCCGGCCGGCCCAGGTAAGCTGCAAGGGGAAGTTGGGGCTGATGTAAAAACGGAATTCTGAACGCAGGTTGGTAAAGTCCAGCTGCTCACCGTTGAGCTGGCGGTTATAGCTGATGCTGTTGTACCAGCGCATGCCGATACGCGGGTTTTCTGCTCTGCTGCCACCGCCAATTACATCCATGTTGGCGTATGCAGTCAGGCCGCCGTAGTGCTGCACCTGGAACGCATCCGTAACCGGATCGTAGGTGCCCGGCGCCAGCTCCCCCTGGCGGGCCGTGCGCAGCAAAAAGTTTTCCTCCTCCGGTGTTGCTACCTCGAAGCGCTCGTAGGTAGGCCCGATGCCCATCTTCACAAAAGCAACCGGCTGCGTGTACAGGGCCGCCTGCAGGGCCAGGCGCTCGTAGCGAACGCGGTAGAAACGCTCGCCCAGCTCTGCGCTTTGCTCGGTATTATTCCCTAAGCCGTAGAAATTGCGCTGGTATTTGGGCCCTTCCAGCACTGCATGCAGGGCCAGGCTCCACTTGTCCAATACCTGGCGGACGTCGCCGGTATAGCGCACGTTGAACGAACTGGTCAGGAAGGCGTAGTTGGCTTCCAGCAGGTGCTCCGAGGCATAGGGATTTTTGCGGAACTTGTGGGTGCGCAGCAACAGTCCGGCACCTAAAAACACGCCGTCGTCTATGTTGTACTCTGTCGACAGCCGCGGCCCTACATAAGGCAAGTTGTAGTTGGCCCGGTCATACAGGTTTACTTCCGCATAAGGCTCGGTTTTGTCTTTTGTCTCAGGCCCGAAGACAAATTCGTTTCCGGCTTCGGTATCGTACACAATGGTGTGCTTTTTCAGGCCGCTCACACGGGAACTGTCTACAATCCTGTCCTGGTCGCCTCCTGCAATAATGCGTACCACAATACTGTTGTCTACTTCACCGGTGATAATAAATTCGTCCTGGCCGTCCATCCCGTAAATGCGCACTTCCTTGGTCTGATCGGTAAAGAAGGTCCGGTTGTACAACTCTTCGCGTACCTGGCCCTCTTTCGATGTTTTATACCCGGTTACCTGCAGCTGCCGGTCGTTGAGGCGCCTGATCAAAAATCGCTCATGCTTGTCGCTGCCTGCTATGTCGACGTAGCGGGCCAGAAAGTCGTAGTAATCGGCGGCAGCCTGGGGCAGCTTGTCTCTCCTGGATTTTAGCTTGGCCATTATTTCCTCACCCGAAATGCGCCGCACCGGCTCGGGCCACTGGTGCACGGCCTGCCGGATCACCTCGTCGCTTACCTGCTGTTTTATATCCCGGGCAATGGCCAGCCAGGCTTCTTTGGTCAGCTTGGCCGTAAAGGTGCGGTCCAGGGTAAGGGCGCTCAGGTTCAGGCCAATGATGTCGGTGAATTCATATCCAAAATTCTGCACATTCCGCACGCCCCACTTGCGGGTGGCCAGCCAGGGCAGCAGGCCATCGACTTTGAAAAAAGCCTGGTCGCGGTCTTCCGGCACGGGAATGTACAGCTTGCCTTTCGCTTTCTCCCGTTCTACCCAGCGCCACTGGCCCTCGTGGCGGTCCCAGTCGCCAATGAGCATGTCGAGCAGCCGGGCCCGCACATACGCCGGCTGGTCGACTTCATTGTCGTTGTCCTCTTTGAGCTCTTCGAGCACTTTGTCGGTGCCCACCAGGTTGGTGGCATAGCCCAGGCTGGGGGTGTCTTCGTGGTTTTCGTCGGCATCTTCTTCCAGAAAAGCCAGCCTGTTGCCGAACTCATCGAGGTAACGCCGCAGGTAGGGCGTATTGGGAATGTAGACCAGCCTTGGATTTGCGTGGTACACGCCGGCTGCATCGGCCAGGTGCGGTACGGCCAGGGCCCCATAAGGATGCTGGGCCGAGATCTGGTCCTGCAGCAGGGCCCGGGCTGCTGTCTGGCGCAGATAGGCCGGCAGGGCCAGCGTCGGGTCTTTGTCTACGGTGCGTAGCTTGTATTCCCTGGCGTCGGGATTGCGCACCTTCAGGGAGGCGGTTTGCTTGCCGCCTCCCCGCTGGTAGGGCGTCAGACCGCCAAAGGCATTCTTCATGTCCAGCAGCGGCACTTCTACCGGGGCGGCCCACACCTGGCGGTAGTGCTCGCCGAGCAGTAAGGCGCGCAGGCCCGAAGCCAGGTAGCTGCGGTTGGCCGACAGCGTGACGGTGCTGTCGGCATAATTGGTATCGTCGGCTACAAGGGGGCGCTCGGGTCGCGGCTTTTTGGCATACAGCGGCGTGCGGAAAGTTACCCGCCCCCTGCTGCCATCGCCCTCCGGCACCCAAAATTCGGCCCATGCTTCGCCATTCTCGTGATAGGTTACTTTCACAAATCCTTTTATCTTCTGCACATATTGCGTGGCCTCGCCGCCGGGCTTTACATACTGTTCTTTGCAGCCCGATCCGCTTACGATGAGCGGCAGATTACCGGCCTTAAAATACTCCAAAGCATGCTCATGGCCGGCTGCGTAAACGATGTTGTCGTACTTGGCAAAAATTTTGGTTAGCCCTTCGATGTAAGCCTGGTAACGGGGATGGGGAATGTCCTGCAAGATCCCGCCATACTTCCGGGCAAAAGGGTAGATCGAGCCGATCACCGGCAGGGGCAAATACATCCAGTCGCGCAGCATGGTAAGCGGGAAAAAATGGTCTTTGAGCGTGAAAAAGCCGCCATGTGCGCCCCTGGTCATAAGCGGGTGATGGCCTACCACCAGAATGTCGCTGCCCCTGTTTTTCTCGATGATATCTTCCAGCTGCACCAGAAAATCCACTTCCGTAGCCGCGCCACAGCCGCTGTTCTCGCCATAAGGCCGGTCGAAGGGGTGCAGCCACCACTCCGAGTCGATGGCGATCAGCACCAGGTCATCACTGATTTTGACTTCATAAGGCCCCGGGCAGCCATCACCCGGCACAAAAAAATCGCCCCCCACCACAATGTTGGCATCGGTCAGGTATTGGTTTACGTAGCGCTGCTCGCGCACTACGTACTCCACGCCCCCGCGGCCGCTGTGGTTCCAGTCGTGGTTGCCCGGGATCATGTACTTTTCGCCCGGGTAGCCTTTGAGGATGTTGAGCTGCGCATTGAGGCGTTGCTCGGATATTTGGCGGTCGTGGCTTCCGGGCGGGGGCAGGCCATTGTGGTATACATTGTCGCCCAGAAAGATAGTGGCACTTTGCTCACCGGCTGCTTCCATGTGCCGGCGCATGAGCAACAGCGAGGGCTCCCCGGTGGGGGCTGGCGCGCCAACATCACCGATCAGAAATACGGTGTAGATTACCTTGTTTTCCGGATCAGGTACGTCTTGCTCCCAGCTTGCCGCCTCGCGGCTGTAATATGGTTTGGTAGAAACACAAGCTGCCAGCAACAGGCACAGGCTTACCTGCAGCAGCCGGTGCCGGCAGAGGCGAAATAGATCAGGTGCGGGATATGTCATAGAAACAGGCGCTTAAACCCTGCTGTCGGCGCACGCCCTTAGCGCCCAGCATGGCGTGCGCCGGCAGCGGGACTTTCTTGTATTGCCTTTATAGCTGCAAATCATTCCGGACGGGCTGCCACCGGGCGGCAGGACTGGATTTTAAACGAGCTCGGCCAGGTTTTAGTTATTAGCCACAGCCGCCGGTTGGCTCCATAGCCAAGGGCTGGCCTGCTTAACTTAAAGTCCGTTTTGCCGTAACGGCAGAATATCATGTGTTCCCGCACACTGCACCCCTGCCCCTACACCGTAAACGGGTATGCGCCTGCCGCCCTTTAGCCGGGGGCCGAAGTTTAACCTGTATGGAAAACCCAAAAATTGTAAAACAAGCCAGCGAGTACGTATTCAGGCTTTTTAAAGAGAAACTTTCCAGAAAGCTGGTCTATCATAATTTCAAGCACACCCTGGAAACCGTTTCGGAGGCAGAGGAACTGGGGCGGCTCAGCCAGTTGCCCGAAGATGAACTGCAGGACCTGGTGCTGGCTGCCTGGCTGCACGACACCGGTTACGTAAACACTTATGCCGACCACGAAGCAGCAAGCATCGACATTGCCACCGCCTGGCTGCGCACCCATCAGTACCCGGAAGCGCGCATTGCCCGCATCTGCCGGCTGATCGAAGCAACCCGGCACGGGCAGGAGCCGCAGGGCCTGCTGCAGGAGCTGCTGGTAGATGCCGACATGGCCAACATCGGCAAAGAGACTTTTTTTGCTACTGCTGAACTGCTGCGCGTAGAGTGGGAAATTTTTCAGGACAGGTCTTTTTCGGATCAGGAGTGGGCTCAATTCCAGATGGATTTTCTGCTTTCCACCACCTTTTACACCAACCAGGCGCAACGCAAGTTTGCCGGCCAGCTCGGCATCAACATCCAGGAGCAGCGCCAACGCCTCAACAAGGAAAACGAGAAAAAGAAAAAGCAGGAAAAGAAGCACCACAAGACGCTGGCACAACCCAAACGGGGCATCGAGACCATGTTCCGCAACACCTATCGTACCCACCTGAGTTTGAGCGCCATTGCCGACAACAAAGCCAACATGATGATCAGCCTCAACGCCATCATCATGTCGGTCATCATCACTTACCTGAGCGCCAAGTCATCGGTTATCGGCGTAGAGTTTACCCAGCACCGCACCTTAATTGTGCCCATCGGCACGCTGCTGCTCACCACTTTGGGTTCTGTTATTTTCGCCATCATTTCGGCTCAGCCCGAAGTCACCAGTCTTCCCTTTAAGAAAAACAAGATCAATACCCGCAAGGTAAACCTGCTGTTCTTCGGCAACTTTACCAACCTGACACTCGACGATTTCCAGAACGGCATGCACGAGATCATGCGCGATAAAAAATCGCTCTACAACAACATGATCACCGACATCTATTACCTGGGAGAAGTGCTGGACAGAAAGTACAAGATCCTGCGTATTTCTTATACCATCTTTATGGTGGGACTGGTGCTTACGGTTGTTTCCTTTGGCGTTGCCATTGCCAGTTACTAGTTGGCAGTACGTAAGTATTTGCACTCTTCCGCAAATAGCTTATTTTTGCCCTCATCACGGCCTTGTAGTTCAACGGATAGAATAGAAGTTTCCTAAACTTTTGATCCCAGTTCGATTCTGGGCAAGGCCACCAAAATGCCCGTCTTGCATAACTGTAAGGCGGGTATTTTTCTTTGCGCCACTTACAAAACGGCTTCTGTTCAGTACATTTCCTCTTGTACGCCGCCGGCCTATCCCATGCGCCGGGCTTATTTATGCCCCTAACCAACCGCGATAAAGCTGATAAAAAGTGTGCAATTTCAGCAACTTTTACCCGGCTTCATCCATATACAAAGCATCCTATATTACCACCTGCGAATGAAAACTTCTTTACTACTGGGCCTCTGGGCCATTTTCCTGTTTGCTGCCTGTCGCAAAGACGCGCGTCGCATGGATGCAGACCATTCTCAAGCTACCGTAGCCAGCGAAACAGGCGCTCAGCCTCCCTTACCCGACGATGTGCTGATGGTTACCAAACCGCTGATCAGCGGACAACTCTACGCCAAGCCCAGCTTTGAGAGCCCGGCTATTGCCGGCTTCGACACCTCGCATCAACTCCACGTGCTCGACACCACCAATTCCCTCTTTGTAAAGGCCAGGGTGCAAAAAGACACGGCCTTGTTCACAGGCTATGTACCCAGGGCCATCCTGCCCGAAAGAAGATAACACTACACGCATACCCGCAAAAAAGCGGCCCCACAGTTATAGGGCCGCTTGTCCTGTCTACCGGTTTAGCCTTAATAGCTTACCACCTCGCGCAGATAGGTCTGATTATCCTCTCCTTTTATCAACATCTCCACCTGTACCCCCTTCCGGCCCCAGTCGAAGGCAAGCAGGCCGAAGTTCAGTTTCTTCACCAGTTCCCCCACACGATAGCGATTGGGTTCCACGGCAGCGCCGCTGTACACATGTGTCAGGCCGCTGCTGGTAACTTCGTAAAGCGGGTAACGCATGCCCGGGTAGTTTATTTTCGAAATCTCGGCAATATGGCGGTCGCCACTCAGCAGGATCACGCCCTGTGCTCCTGTAGCGGCAATCAGGTCCAGCAGGCGCTTACGTGAAGCCGGAAAATTGGCCCATTTTTCATATACCTGCTCTTCGGGCAGCACCTGTATGCCATTCCCGATGATGTTTATTTTTGCCTTGCTGTTGCGCAGTTCCTGCTCCAGCCACTGCCATTGTGCCTCACCCAGCATATCGCCGGTTTCGTTCACCTGGTACACGCGGTCCACACGTTCCAGCGCGTCGCGGTGAAAGCGGCTGTCGAGCAGGATTACCTTCACTTGCTTGTCTGCCGGGCCATAGGTATGGGCGCTGTAGACGCCCTGCTGGCGACGGCGTGGGCTGTCGGCGGGCTCCCCGATAAAGTCCCAGAACAGCTGGGCGCTTTCCTGCTTCATTCCATATTCTTTGCCGCCATCGTTACGGCCATAATCGTGGTCGTCCCATACGCCGATAATTTCAGTACGGGCGCTTAGCTGCTGGTAGCCCGGTTCGTCGAGCACCTGCCTGTACTTAGCTTGCAGTACGTGCATGTCATCGGCATCGCCATAGATATTGTCGCCCAGCCAGGTCCACACCTGCGGGTTGTTTTGATTGATGACCGGCCAGAGTGGCTGTGGCAGGTCCTGGCGGTTGCAGGAGCCGAAAGCAAGCGTGCTGAGGGGCTCTTTTTGCAGAGCGGTGGTAGCAACCGGTTGCCGGCAGGCGCTGAGCAGCAGCAATGCCAGCAACAGTTGCCGGCGTAGAGCAGATTTCAACATAAGGGTAGGTATTGATGGTAGCGCAAAGATAACCAAATACGCGCCGCCACAGCACCATAGCCGGACCACGAATTATAGGCCGTCAGGGGCTTTGTCCTTCATCCCGGGGAAAAAGCAATGCGGCAGCCTCTTTTCAGAAGCTGCCGCTGTAAGGAAGCGATGCAATGCGCTTTACTTGATCACCACACGCCGCACAGCACTATAGCTGTCGGCCTCCAGTTTCACATAGTAGAGGCCCTTGGCATGGCCGGTGAGGTTAATGGTTTTGGAAAGCTGTCCGTCGGTGCGCGTCAACGTTTCGTGCAGGATCTCGTTACCGATAACGTTTATGATGCGGATCTGGGCCCCATCAATGTCAGGATTATCCAGCGAAATGGTGAACACCCCGTTACTGGGATTGGGATAAATGGCAATATCCCCTGCATCCAGTGCCGTTGGCTGTGCTTTAAGTGCCTGCGTGTCCTGCCCTATGGCCGGCGAGCGGGGCTGGGCCTGCACCAACACAATGGTTGCACATGCAATGAGCGTAAGTATAAGTTTTTTCATATAGACATGTATGTCCTGTTCTTAATGAATTATGCAAATAGCGTTCCATTTATTAAAAACGGCGCAGGGCGCAATTTGTTCTTGTATTGTACCCTGCAAAAAGGGGATATTTACTAAATATTGCCACAGCGCTTTAGGACTAAAAAAATATACAAACGCGATATTCCATTGACCGAAGTAGCAATAGTTGGCGGCGGACTGGCAGGGCTGGTCAGTGCTTTGGCTTTGGCCAAGGCAGGGCTGTCTGTCACCCTGATTGAAAAGAAGGCCTATCCGTTTCACCGTGTTTGCGGCGAATACGTTTCCAACGAAGTACTGCCCTACCTCTGCAGCCTGGGAGCCGATCCGGCACCACTGCAACCTGCCCACATCTCCCGCTTCCTGTTGTCTTCCCCCAGGGGCAGGACTTTAAGCGCCGCTTTGGACCTGGGAGGCTTCGGCCTGAGTCGCTACACCTTTGATCATTACCTTTACCAGCTGGCCTGCCGGCAAGGCGCCCACTTTAAACTACAAACAAGCGTGCAGGCAATTTGTTTCCAAAACGATGCCTTTACCCTGCAGTTATCTGATGGAGAAACGCTCCGGGCCCGGCTCGTGCTGGGCGCCTACGGCAAGCGCGCCAACCTGGACCGTCAGCTTAACCGCCCCTTTTTCCGGGCTCGCTCTCCTTACATCGGCGTCAAGTACCACCTCCACTACGCCTTTCCGCAGGACCTGATCGCGCTGCACAATTTCAGCAATGGCTATGCGGGCATTTCGGCCGTAGAAGGCAAGCGCTATTGTTTCTGCTACCTCACCACGCGGCAAAACCTGAAACAACACGGCAGCCTTGCGCAGCTAGAAAAAGCAGTTTTATACCAAAACCCGCACCTGCGCCACATCTTTGAACAGGCCGAGTTTTTGTATCCACAGCCCGAAGTGATCAACGAGATTTCTTTTGCCACCAAAAGCTCTATTGAGCACCATATGCTCATGTGCGGCGATGCGGCAGGCATGATCACCCCGCTCTGCGGCAATGGCATGGCCATGGCCATACACGGGGCTAAGCTCGCCACCGAGCAGGTACTGCGTTATTTTGGCCATGGCCAAAACCGCCATGAGCTGGAAGCAGGCTATCGGCGTGCCTGGCGGCAACAATTCGCCAACCGCCTGCGCGTAGGGCGCACGGTGCAGCAGCTCTTCGGCAGCCCGCTCGTATCGGAACTGGCCGTGGGCATGCTCCGGCACACCCCCTCCCTTGTGCAGCTGGTGATGGGCCAAACCCACGGAAAAGCCTTCTGAAAGAGTTACGAGTTCTCAGTCCCGAGTTGGGCTGTGTTAATAGCGCAATCAAGCATCCAACAATTTAGCCATTTAACAATCACCCAATCGCTCCATACAGAAACTCATAACTGAGAACTCGTAACTCTTTTAACATCCAATCTGCTACTGTTGCGTAGTAGGATGCACTAGCCATTGTGCGCATCGGCTGGTTGCTGTAGCAGCGCCGCGCCGCCATTCTCCTGTAATCTTTGCTCACGATAAGCACTTGGCCGGATTCCAGTGACGAATGACACCTAAAGTATCACCAGACATGAAGAGCTATATATGCGCCATCGGCACGGCCAACCCGCCGCACAGGATCCCGCAGATGCAGGTGGCCGATTTCATGGCTGCGGCCCTGCAGTTCGACGAGCAGCAAACCCGTAAACTCAGAGCCCTCTACCGCCTGTCCGGCATCGGGCAACGCTACAGCGTGCTGGAAGACTATACCCGGAGCAACGGCCAGTTTACTTTTTACCCCAACACCCCTACGCTCGAGCCCTTTCCCACCGTGCAGCAACGCATGCACCTGTACCGCCAACATGCCCTGGCCCTGTCGGCACAGGCCATCTGCAATGCCCTGCAGCACACGCCTGCTGTTCAACTCCAGGACCTCACCCACCTGATTACTGTCAGCTGCACGGGCATGTATGCTCCGGGGTTGGACATCGAGCTGGTCGAGCACCTGCAACTCTCGCCCTGCGTACAACGCACTGCCGTCAACTTTATGGGTTGCTACGCCGCCTTCAATGCCATTAAACTGGCCGATGCCATCTGCAAGGCCGATCCTGCGGCCAAAGTTATGCTTGTGTGTACTGAAATCTGCACGATTCATTTTCAGAAACATACCGAGCAGGACCACCTCGTGTCCAACGCGCTTTTCGGTGACGGTGCTGCCGCCGTGCTCATGCAGGGCCGGCCCTGCCGGGAACTGAGCCTGGAATTGCAGTCCTTTCACTGCGACCTGGCCCCGGCCGGCAAGCGCGACATGGCCTGGCACATTGGCGACACAGGCTTTGAAATGACGCTTTCTTCCTACGTGCCCGACCTGATAAAAAAAGGAATCAGGCAGCTGACCGATCGCTTGCTGCAGGGGCTCAAAATCACGGCCGAAGAAATCAAGCTTTTTGCCATCCATCCCGGCGGCAGGCGCATCCTGGAAGTAATCGAACAAGAGCTGGGCATACGCCCCGAGCACAACCGCCTTGCTTACCAGGTGTTGCGTGACTTCGGCAACATGTCGTCGGCCACGGTGCTCTTCGTGCTCAAGGAACTGTTGGAGTCACTCACTCCAAACGAGCAGCACGAGCCGGTGCTGAGCTTTGCCTTTGGCCCCGGCCTTACCTTAGAGTCGATGTTATTGAAAGTACACTATGCAAAAGTTGAAGCAACGCGCTGAAAAGCAGGAGTTGATGGATGACCTGACACTTTCAGGCGAGCAGCTGCGCCGCAACCTCGATGAGCTGGAGGTGATTAATTACTGGCTGGGTGGCCATCAGGTGGTACTCGATGCCCTTGACCGTGTGTTGCGCAAGCACCTGTCGCTGCCGTTGCGTATCGTCGATGTCGGCTGTGGCGGCGGCGATACCCTGCAAAGCATTGCCCGCTGGGCCCGGCGAAAGCATATCCCGATGGAACTGGTAGGCGTGGATGCCAATGCCTTTATGATAGCATATGCCCGGCAGCGCTCTTTGGCCTATCCCGAGATCAGCTTTATGCAACACGATGTTTTTTCAGACAGCTTTGCCTGCCGGCAATATGATGTGGTGGTATGCAGCCTCTTCTGTCACCATTTCACCAACCGGCAGCTCGTTTGCATGTTTCGCCAGCTCTACCGGCAGGCCAAACTGGCCGTGATCATCAACGACCTGCACCGCCATTGGCTGGCCTATTACGCCATCAAGTACATCACTGCTGCTTTTTCCAGGTCTTACCTGGTCAAGCACGATGCACCACTCTCGGTATGGCGGGCTTTCAGGCGAGGAGAGCTTGAAGAGCTCGTACGTGAGGCCGGTGTTACACAATACCGGCTCCGCTGGATGTGGGCCTTCCGGTGGCAGCTGCTCTTGCAAAAGCATTAACCACACCTGGCTCCAGCGCCTGGTTTACACAAGCAGCACTTTATGAACAAAACAGCACTTAATTTCTGGATTCTTTTCACTGTCTCGCTCCTGCTCTCGGTGCTGGTGATTTCTGTTTTCTTAAAGGCCCTGAAGATGATCTTGATGGTCGTGCTCATCCTGGCCCTCACCCCTGTCATCTTCATCATACTCCGGCTTATCTTCCCGATCCGCAAAGACGGCTCCGACAAGCTCCGGAAGCGGGACTAATTCCTGGTTGTTGATGGTTAAATGGCTGCATGGGCTTATATCGTGTATCGTGTTTCGTGTTTCGAGTCAAGATTACTTTTGCGTCACGGGTCACAAGTTGCCATGTACTACTAGAGCCATCAACCAGCCAACCATTTAGCCATTCAACATTCACTCATCCACTCATCCGCTCATTCCTAAAAGTAGATCTGCCGGGCCAGCCGGAAGGTGTTGGCATGGGCTTCCACAATGTGGGCTATCTGGCTGGAATAACCGCCGCCCATACTCACGGCTACCGGCAGGCGGTGACGGTGGCACAGCGCCAGCACCGTGCGGTCACGCTCTTTGCAGCCGGCAATGCTCATGCCCAGCTTCCCCAGTTTGTCGGTTGCCAGTACGTCCACTCCCGATTGAAAGAAAACGAACTCAGGCTGCTGTTCATCCAGCAGGCGTGGCAGCACCCGGCGCAACAAGCTTAGGTAAGTGGCATCGTCGGTACCATCCTGCAGCGGAATGTCCAGGTCCGATTCTTCTTTGTGAAAAGGATAATTGTGAGCACAGTGCATACTGAAAGTAAATACCCTGGGTTCATGCTGGAAGATCTCGGCCGTACCGTTTCCCTGATGCACATCCAGGTCCACCACCAATATTTTTCGGATCTCCTTGTAGGTTAGCAGGTAGTTGGCAGCAATGGCCATGTCGTTGAGCAGACAAAAGCCCTCTCCCCGGTTGCTGAAAGCATGGTGGGTGCCACCGGCAATGTTCATGCCCACGCCATATTGCAGTGCAAATAAGGCAGCCTGCAATGTGCCGTTCATAATCACCACTTCGCGGTGTACCAGCTGCTGGGAGAGCGGGAAGCCTGTTTTGCGGATTTCGGCAGCCGAGAGCTGCAGGCTGCGGAGCCGCTCCCAGTAAGCGGCCTGGTGGGTTGCGAGGATGTACTTTTCATCCAGGGGGGCAGGCGCAAACAGGTTGTCTTGTGTGATGGTGCCCTCATAGAGCAGCTGCTCGGGCAGCAGGTCATACTTGGCCATCGGGAAACGGTGCCCCTCGGGCAAGCTGTGGGCAAATACGGGAGACCAGGCAATCTTCAACATAGCACAAAGGTAACAAGAAGCGCGCAGCACAAGTTTGCGCATCCGCCTTTTATCAGCAAGAGATTGCTAAAGGAGGCAAACGCAAAACAGTACAAAAACTAACCTGTTTAGCCTGCCAGGCTTACTTCGTGGATAAATGAGAAAAGGCGGGCCAGGTTATTCAGTTTCACTCACTTTTACTGTGGACAAATGTGGATAACTGTGTTGATTCCACACAGTTATCCACCAACCGCTGTTAAACACACGCTAAAATGAGGCAAAAGCCTCTATAAATTTATATTGCCCAAAGATTTGACACAGTCGCACAAAAGCGCCGTGCCTCTTTCCCAAAGCTACTGCCATCACACATTGCACTGG
>Ga0256852_1000067_pt1 | contig 13084 bp, 15 predicted proteins | sample BONnt5_FD_181169 | JGI IMG/M metagenome (GOLD analysis project Ga0256852, IMG submission 181169) | Terrestrial sediment cell enrichment communities from Utah, United States - BONCAT_SYTO_Terrestrial_sediment - 5 | ecosystem: Environmental > Terrestrial > Deep subsurface > Rock core/Sediment...
GGATCACCCATGCCTCGGACATGGTCCTGCGGGAGGGGCAATCACCCGACCTCGTCGAGGCCGTCATGCCGAAATGGTCTATGGCCTCCGCTTTCGACGGAACGTGGGGCGTCGTGGATGACCTGTGCAAGCCGACTGGCAACGACAGGCTGGACGAACTCCTCGCGAGATACGGGGTCCGCCTCGAGAACGGGGGCAAGACCTTCGTCGCGGTGCTGCCCAAGGAACGGTTCCTGGAGAACCTCACTGGGATCGGGGAACTCCTGGACGAGCTCTGGACCCTGAGCTACCAGCGCGAGAAGGCTCACGAGGCGAGGCGCACGAGAGCGGATCCTAAGCACATGGCCATCGTCCGCAAGATGAAGGCCGGCTGGCGGCTGGAGGGCTGGTACGGCAGCGCCAACCTGATCCCGCCCAATGGGGACGTCCTGGATACGCGCAAGGTCTCCGGGGTCATGGTGGACAGGCTGCTCAATGCCGGCCTGATCGCCACGCCGTTCGAGCGCCATGGCAAGGACAGCAAGCAGGCTGGCTTCGATTACGTGCTCGCCGAAAGGATTCACGAGGATGAACCCGGATCGCACGGATCGCTGTCCCGCAAGAGGAGGTGAGGACGGGGGATGCGGCATCACGCGAGGAGGAAGGCTCCCACGAGGCAGCCCACCACGACCAGCCACTCGCCGTATCCGTACTTCAGGGCCCTGACCGCGAATTCTTTCTCGCCGCGTTCCATCCACGCCACTCCTTTCGAATGGGTTCTGGATAGTGACGCAAGATCTACGTGTCAACCTGATATGGTAGGATTGGATCCTTAAGCAACGGGACTCATAGACCGAAGTGCCTGAACACGTCGTCGAACATCCTCACCAGGACGACCTCCACGCCATCGGCATCGCCCGAATCCCCGTCGTAGGCCTCGTCGACCGAAAGCTCGCCCACGATCGTCAGGGAGAGGTGATCGAACACCGCCCAACACTCCGGCAGGTCGGCGTCCTCGCAGTCCAGGGCCATCGCGTCGTAGCCCTCCGCTTGGAGCCGGAGCCGCTCCGCGACGAACTCCTCCCGCGTCGTCATGAGGTCGAACTCGAAATCCTCGTCCTCCGACCGCCCGATGAAGGCATCCCGGCTCGTGCAGAGGGCGGCCTTTCGGATATCTGCCTCCACCACCAGGACCCTCGGTCGGGTTGCGAAGCGGTCCCGCGACGCCTGAACGCGGCGTGAAGCCCCAGGCGTCTCCTCCGATTTCGAGCGCTCTTACCTTGCAGAGGCGGCCCGTACCCTCGATGCAACGGTCATGGAGGTGCGGATGTCTGATTTCGAGGTCACGTGCAACGACGAGCAGGGCATGTTCGTCATCAAAACGAGCGGCGGGTACTCCTGCTGGGGATATGAGAATTGCTTCAGGGATTCCGCCCAACTGGCGGAACTCATCGGCCGCCCCGACCTCGCTCCGAAGGAGAGCGAGAAGGGAACCCTTAAGCAATACGAGGGCTATGGCGTCCTGCTCGATGCCTCCAGGGGCAAGGATCTCGGTACCTGGTTCATCCCGGGCACGCCCCAGAACGTGAAGTCGCTGCTCGAGGGTCTCCGTCAGAGCAAGACGCGCGTCAGCATCCTTTACGGCGACGGGGAAACGGGTATGGCCTGGGAGGAGCGCGAGATTTCCGGCACGATCGGCCGCTCCATGGGACCCATCAAGACCCCCCTGCTGATCGCGAACCGGAACTCGCGCGGTGGCGAGGCCCTGCTGACGGACTGCATCGTTCGCGTCAGGGAGTCCGCGGGCAAGAAGGTTCTCTACCAGCACCCGAACTTCCACCCGAGGCCGGCGACTCCCGCCCCGCAGGAGGAGCCGGAAGCACCCAGCAACGGCTTCTCCATGTGATCTGGAAAGCCCGACAGGCAGCATGCCGCAGGCGAAACCTGCGGCATGCTCGTTTCCGATAGCCTCCCCTACGGCGCTCCCGTGACCAGCGGCATCTTCTGCACCGTCAGTTCTGCGTCCTTGATCCCGTGTTTCAGGTTGAACCGGACCTTGACGTACCTCTCCGACCTGACCGACGCCCCTGGCTCAAAGAGAAGCTCGGCATCAGCCTTCTCGCGACACCTCCTGCCTTCATCGCCGCTGATGAACTGCCAGCGCCCGCTTGCCATATCCAGCAGGTCTACGCAGAACGAGCTCGAAAGCTGGGAGACCAGCGACACCCCTATCCCCCACTTCCGGCTCTCGCGCGTGTCGGTCAATACCTGCTGCCGCACTGCCCCGTGGTCGCAACACCGATGGAGGTCGTCGTACACCAGTCGCTTGAGAGTCTCCCTGACCTGCCTCACCCGTGGCGCGTGATGGGTGAGGTACATTATTGGCGCATTGCCCCCGAGGTTGGGATTCTGTCCATATACGCCCATGCCCTCCTTGTTCAGGTAGAGGTGCCGTCCGAAGGCGATCCGAGCGAGGAGCGTCATCACGGCCGCCTTCTTTCCGGCGATGTGCCCGCCGCGCTTGGCGACCTGGCTGAGATCGACGCTGATCACGCGCGCTCCCCCGACATCCACATTGGTCGGACCGCGCAGGATCGGGTACGCCTCGATGGCATCCCTCGTCATGCGTTCAAGCGTCCCCCTTGAGGCCTCATCGAGTGCGATCCGCCCAAGGGCGAAGCCCACGTCCACAAGCGAGGGAACGGCGCGGCGCTGGGCCACCTCCGCGTACCTCGGGTCGCCGCTCTCGTAGAGGGCGTCGACGACGCTCCACCAGCTCGCAAATTGCGGCAGCCTCACCCCGCTCCTCTCGAGTGCCTCGTCCACCATTGGCTCGGCCCCGGGTGCGTAGCGCTTTGGAAATGAAGAATCCCCTGCCCTGTCGTCCCTGTGCTCATACGCCAGGTCGATGCAGGCGCCCGCGATCCCCATGATGGCTGGGTCCGGCTTTTCCCCATGCTCCGGTGACCACAAGGCCGTAAGGAAACTGACGAGAGCGGCTCGTTCCAAGGCCGTCGGCCTTCGGAATCCGAGATGGGTGTCGAATGGGTTGATCCGCATCGACCCCCGATCGTCCAGGACGATGTCCTGCACCTCGTGCTGCCTGTCGGCAGGCAGGCGGCTCCTGAGCGTCGCCAGCCATCCGTGGTCGCCGTACCCGAGCGTCGTGATGTACGGCAGGCGCTCCTTGGGTTCTCCCGCGCCGCAATGGGGAAGGAGCCCGCATAACGACAGGCTGATCGCGTTCACGAGGGTGGACTTCCCGCTGCCCGGCTCCCCGAGGACGAGATCTATGAAGGTATCCTTCAGGGTCGACATCGGCTGATAGGGCCATTCGCGGCCGTCGAGTCCCTCGAAGACGACGGGGCCGCCTTCCCACGGACTCTTCACCAGAACCCTCTCCCTCCTGAACCTCCGCTCGGATGCCGTGGCACCCTTCCTGATAGACTGCGGTTGAATCTGGAGCACCGCACAGAGGGCCCGCATGCTCTCGGCATTGATGGCCTCGCCCTTCTCGGCACGTCGTACCGTGCTCTCCGACACGGCGGCTGCCTGAGCCAGATGCGCCTGGCTCATGTGAGAGATCACCCGAGCCTGCCTGATTGCCTTTCCAGAATTCATGTGAGCGTTCATGTGCCAACCCCCCGATGTCGTTGGAACTAGGTTTTACGCGGTCGTCAGGATCGGCAAGCGGTCATGGACACGCTGACCGGAAACTGAACGGTTCCCGGTCAGCGGTCATTACGCCTATCCGAACAGATCCTTGTCGGTGTCGACTATGCCAACCCAGCGTTCCCGGCTGTGTTTCGCCATCTTGTACTTCATCTTGCGGAAGTGCCGGAGAATCCAGTCATCCATGGAAGCCCGATCCGCGTCGTCGGCGGCGCCCCTCCAGCGCAGGAGGACGTCCGGATCCTCATTGTCCTGGTGCATCAGGTCGAGGAACTTGTTGCCGAGTTCGGACACGGACAGGTTGGAATCGTCCGAGCTGACGAGTCCGAACCGCAGCAGGGTGCGGACACTGTCGATCAGCCGATCATGCTCCAAGGAAAACGGATCGTGCCGCCCCGTCCCATGCCACAGGATGTTGCCACGCCAGTCGTAATCGCCGCCGCAGATCGCCATCGCGACTTTCTTCTCCTTCAGGTTATCCTCCAGCGCGCTGGGGATGCCACCGATTCGCTTCAGGCGGAAAAGGACTTGCAGGGTCAGGACGTCAGTCATGGCGAAGAGCCTTCCCGCTGACACCTCCGAGAGGGTATCCGACTCTTGGTCAACCGGCCCGACGCGGTTGTAGAACCTGGTGTGGTAGTAACCCCGCGACGGAGGGTGCCCCGGCGGCAGAACCAGCCTGAGCGCGGCCCTGAGGATGACGCCCGCGTTAAGGCCGTAGGAGTAGTTGAACCGTACGCGGGGCATGTGGCACGAGGCCATGGCCTCGAAGGATGCCAGGTCCATGATCTCAGGGGGACGCCCTGTGCGGACCAAGGCCACCTTGACGCCCTGCTCCGGCAGGTTCTGCCGTACGCAAGCGATGAACCGGAAGATGCGGGCGAGCAACCTGCCCTCGCGGTGGGCGTCGAAGTCGACCTTCCTCTCGTCGATCAGAGTGATGACGATGGTTTTGGCCTCGCGAACCGCCGTCGGAAGGTCGATGTTGTAGACCGTTTTCGGCGGGGCATCCGTGGAATCCAGGAGAACGGACACGGAATGCGCGGGGGCGCTTTGCTCCACGGGCTTGAGGGCGAGATCGTGCAGGATTGGATAATCGCTCCACCTGATGCCGCGTGGAATGTCCAGGCGCGACACGCCGTCGAAGCTTATGGCAGCGACATGGGGCCAATTTTCCATGGCAATCTCCCGTATCCATTTCAGGACGCCGGGTGCATGGATGCGGGTGGCCCCATTCTCCACGGAACCCGACTTCTGGTCGGCCACGATGACCAGGGTTCTCGGAAGGGCCTCGAGGTAGTGGGGGGTATGGGGACGCGCGCGGGCGGCCTCCTGGACGGCTGTGTCCATGATGGTTTCCTTGTTCCGTGCTTCGCGTTTCCGCGAAAGGTGATGGGAGAATGCGGAGGATCCGCTGGAGACGATGGTAGCTGCGCCACGAATCCTGTCAACGCCCGACCGAGTCCTTTGCTCCTTGCCGTCGCGCGGCTGAGGATCGTAGAAGCTCCGTGGAGCCTCCAGCACGTTCTGCATCGAAGGAGACCGTGTCTTCATTTTCCGTCCTCCCCCCGCCCCGAAACCCGTTCCGCTTCACCTGATCAAGCTGTCGGACCTGCTGTCATCCCCGGCCGCATCGGCCGAGATGGAGGCGTCCGTCACGGCCGCCATCGCGGACCCCTCCTACACGGACCGCAAGATCGTCTACAATCCGGTGGCTCGCCTCTTGAGGGAGGCGGATTACCGGAACCTTCGCGAGAGGGCGGTGGCGTGCACGGTACCCGGGTTCGCCATCGGGTGGCACGGCCACTGTCAGGACAATCCCCTCGTGGCCGTCTTTGACGAGGGGACGGGCGAGCTTGCCGGAGGCCTGGAGCACAAGAACGTGTTCGTTCGTCCGCAATACCGCGGCAGGGGATTGGGGGCCGAAATCCTGATCGTCGCCTTCGAGAACGCACTCCGGCATCCCGACGAGATGAACAGCCACAACACACTCACGACGGCCGGACGCGCCAACAGGGTCGCGGCCCATCGCATCGCCGTCGAGCGTGCGTTCGAGAACGGGCTGGAGGTTCCTCCGGAGGTGCTCGATGACTACCCTCATTTGACGGACGCAAGGATGGCCTTTGGGTAAGCACCATTCCCATTCGGATCCTTGACGGTCCTAGAGGCCCCGCCGACCATTCCTAGACTGGTGCCGTCGTGCCGCACCATGACGGAAGGGGATGCGATGGGACTGCTTCAGCTACGCTTCGAGGACCAAACGCAGGCAGCCACCATCTACAGCACCTGGGACGACGACGAGACGCCAAAGATGACCGTCGCCCTCGCCGCGTTGCAGGACACCTTCCGTGCACAGACGGGAGCGCCTTTCGAGCATCCCGCATGGCTGCGCGCGTTGGAGATTTGCCATGCCGTGCAGTCCGAGATGCCGGAAGCCGACCTGAAGGACCGCTTCGCCGCCGCGCTCGGGCGCTTCCTTTCGCGGGGACCGACCGTCAGCGGCGCCACCGAGCTCGCATCATTGGTCATCTCGTTCGACGCCCACTACATGCGCCCGTATCCCGATGACCGCGCCTACGCGAGCGAGGACCATGGATGGGACGGCAAGCCCCACATCTCCATCGGGATGACGCAAGACGATCAAGGCCACGGTCCCGAGACCGTCCTCACCATCGTTCCCCATCCCGAAACCGAAACTTACTTCAATTACTCACCCAACGAGAACGACGGCGACACCTGGGTCCGCGGTTCACGGCGGGAAATCGAGCGGCGGATCAGGGCACTCGCGCCCTTCGCGTCCGATCTGATCCGCGTCTCCCAGGAACCGGGCAAGGCTCCAGTCGTCACGACGCGCCTCGATGCGACGACTGTCGCGACGGCATACGCCCGTGTCCTCGACATGCCGCTCGCGGCTCATGTTCCCATTCACGGCCCCGTTCGTCGCCACCCGGCCTGGACACCCGGGGCGGGAACGAGGATCACCCTTCCGAGCGAGCAAGGCTCCCTCGTCTTCCGCTTCGTGCGGCCTGCCTACCCCGAGCTGGACATGCCGGAGGAAATCCTGACGCTGAAGCGGAAGGGCGGGCGGAGCGACCTGCCAACGGTCCTGTCGAGGATCGCCGCACTTCCGATGCTGCCGACGCATATGGAAGTCACCGACGACCGTACGGCCATGCCGTTCCACGATGCAGCGGACTGGTGCGTTCAGGCCGAGAATCCGCAGAAGAGGTGGAAGGGCGCTCCCGAAAGGAACCCTGACATCGCCGTTCGCGTACGGCAGGCGGAACGCTACGCCCTCGGGGCGGGCGCGCCGAACTTCCGGCGCGTCATGCAGGGCTACGTCTCGTACCTGTTCACGGCGGAGCCCGGGATGTGGGAGGTGTTCCCCGACGATGTCGTCCGCCCCGCGCATTGCGATGTCGAGGTCGAGATCACCCGCTGTCTGCCCCGGAACATGGTCGGGGGCTGGATCGTGCGGTCGTCAAGCGATCCCGAACCGCAGGCCGATGGTCCCGATGCCACCAACCTGACCTCGAACCTGACGATCAAGCCAGCGCCCGAGCACGTGGAATGGCTCCGCGACAACGAGGAGTTCTCAAGTGCATGCGATCTCCTGCGTGCATGGAAGGATGCATTCGAGCCGCTTCGCCTCCGCACCCTCGGGGTCAACCGGACGTCATGCGTCCTGCGGCATAACTTCGAGCTGCTGTTCCTCGCCACCGTCCATGCACGTGTCGCGGGGATGTCGGTTCCTGAGGCAACCCCGTTCGGACCGCTTCCCAAGCTCCCTCCCTATGACAGGGATCCGTACATGGCGCGGTTCCAAATCCTCGAGGACGAGAGCCTCCTCGATCCCGACGAGATCGAGGAGCAACGGAAGCTCATCGAAAGGTTGGCACGCCGCGAGAAGGATCTGACCTTGGACCTCTCCTGGCTGGAGGGGTACGATCCCGTCCCCGCCTCCTCCGACGAGGTCTGATCGGCATGCCCATCATCGCCAACCACCATGCCGACCATCCGTGGCGGCCGCTGAAACAGTGGCCCGACGATTGCTATGTGCAGTGGGGCGACAGGGGCCTCGTGGTCGGGAGGGAGAAATCCTACAGCACGGCCTTCTTCGAGGCGTTCCCGAAGGATGGCTCCGGCGGCTTCATCCGCGGAGAGGGAGAGACGCTGGAGGCGGCCGAGGCGTCAGCCTTCGCATCATACGAGCGGCAGCATGCCTGCGTAACCGCGGGCGGGCACCGCTGGACCCGCTCCAAACGGCTCCGGACCTTTCAAAAGCGGCTTCGCAAGGAGAGGCAGGTTCCGGAGGTCATGACGTATACCAACGGCGGTTGCTTCTGTCTGCGGTGCAATGCGTTCGCCACTGCCCTTCCCGCGGTTCCCAGTCTCGGGGAGTGGCGCAAGCCGCTGTCGTTCAGCGAGCTCGACTCGATCATGAGTGGCCTCGTGCGCCCGAATCCCGCCATTGACGGGAGGGATTCCGAGGAGGAGCGGAAGCGGTCCGCCCTGTGGCGCAGGAGGCTCGGGCTGCGGGCGCGCTTCTTCGGCATCGAGCTGCCGGACCACGGGCTGCCGCAGTATCAACGCGATGAGGAAGCCGACCCTTGGGGAGTTGACCCCTATGAGCAGGCCTGCCGCGATGCCGTCGCCCGCTTCTACCTGCGGACCAAGGAGGCGGCTGGCACGGCGGGCGGACCGATGGTGGACTTCTTCGACTCGATGTCACGCCGTCACATAGAGGAGGCGGTGAAGGAGCTGACCGAACGCGAGTCCGGGCTGGCGGTCTGATCAATCCAGCGGAGGCTTGGCCTCCTCGGCCATCTCCCGCGAGATCGTCCTTCCCCTCTCGGCCGCCTCCTCCATGGCCTTCCGGATCAAGGGTTCGACCTTGCGGGCGGACTCGATGGCAATCTCGCGGATGCGCTGGCGGCGCTTGTGTTCGGCGTAGTCGAAGGACTGCCTCATCGATCCATCCCCTTCCCGTATGGCCCTCAAGCCATCATACGGCCGATGCCCGCGGTGGCCATACCCGATCAGGGCTTCGGGCATCCCGTGAGCGGGGCCTTCCGAGGCTCGTCGGCTCCGACGAACCACACCTGGTCGGGATCGAATATGACGTAGGAGACACCGCCCTCGATGGGATTCTCGTAGACGATGCCGTCATACCCGAAGTCCGACACGTAGCCGATCAGGAGGCGCTCGGCCTCCTCCTCATCCCCTTCCAGCAGGATGTCCATCTCGTCCGAGGACATGTCCTCCCAGAAGCTCTCGGGCAAGCTGTTCACGAGATCGGGGATGCAGAACTGCGAGTCCCTTCCGGAATCCCTCAGCCGCAGAGGGTTCAGGATGCGCAGGCGGACCTCGATGAGCTGGGGTTCGCTCCTGCCGAGGTCACGGCATCGCCGCAGGGCGGCTTCGCGCGTCCCGAAATGGGCGAAGGGCCGAAACTCCTCAATGACGGTGTCCGGTGAGGTGCCATGGCACAGCACCAGGGACGCTCCGTTTTGATCGACCGCGACGGTCCCATCGAGCCACGCCCTCATGCGCTTCTCCTCGTCCGTACTCGGCCTCGCTTCCGTGCGCAGTCTCTCGATGGTTCCGGGAATGCCATCGAGGCCGGCCCCGACGTCCGGCATGTAGCCGATGACGTGGAGAACATCCGCCTCAGTGAACCCCACCTTGAGCATGTGGTTGGCGACCAAGAGATCATTGATGGGACGCCGGGGAGCGCCGTCCGGATGAAAGTCATCCGAACGGTCGATCACCACTTTCCGACGGTTGCGTCGCCTGTCCGTCATTCAGAGGCCCGGAGCGGCTTCCGCCTCCTTGTCCTCAGACGGGTTCAAGGCCTTCTCCCAGCACCATCCGTCGAAGGCTTGATAGGCGACCACTTCCCGCCCCTCGGCCTCGAACTTGATCACGTTTGCAATCTGCACGTCCACCAAGCCCACCCCCTTCAGCTCGAGTTGGGCATAGCCGTTCTCAGAAAGGGCCTCCTTCTTGAGCTTCTGGATGTCGAGATCCTCCGGCAGGATTTGGCTCTCAAGACCCATGATCGTCACGAACGACTGGATTTCCTCATCGAACCAGAACTTCATGGTCGGCCCGGTGAAATCATCCTTCTCGATCTGCTTGAGGAGCACGTCCTTCTCGAAGATCGGCTTCTGCCAGCCGTTCCAGAGATCGCCGTTTGTCCAGGCCGGGATCGAGAAATCGTCATCGTAACCGTCGATGGAGACATCGATCCGGTGGAATGCCTGCTTCATCGCCGCAAGACGCGCATGGTCGAAGTGCTCGTAGTGCTTCTCGAAGCCCTCACGATCCATCGATCCCACAAAGCCGCCATCACGAGGGTGCGAGTACACCTCGGTGGCCGTGACCTTCTCGATCGTCAGCAGTTCCGCCGGATCGTTGGTGCCCTTCGGTCCCCAGACCTCGCCCTTCATAAGCATCGTCGTTCTCCTGCTGTCGTATCGTTGGTATCGCGGTTGCCTCGGGAATGCCCTACGGAGCTGCGGCGGCAGCCGGCGCGGGGTCGTTCAAAAGCCATGCCCATCCATCGAAGACGTTGTAGGCCGTCACCTTCCGGCCCTCGGTCTCGAACTCGTACTTGCCGGCGATGGCGACGTAGAGGGTTCCGAGTTCCGGATGCTCGATGTGGGCTCCCCCTCCCTCGGAAACCGCCTGGGCTACCAGGGGCTTCACGTCGAGGTCGCCGGGAATGTCCTTGGGCGTCGCGTCCTGGCTGATGATCTCCACGAAGGTATCGAGTTCCTCGTCGAACCACACCTTGGTCGTCGTATCCGCCAGAAGCCCGCTCTTGATGTGTTCGAGGACGACGTCCTTCTCGAAGAAGGGGCGCTCGCCGGCGCTGTAGCCCTCCCCGTTGGAGAACCCGGGAATGGAGAAGTCCGGCCCGAACTCGTCCTCGAAGTACTCCAGCGCGAAGTTTACGGGGACGAAGCGGCCGCGCATCTCCGCGATCCTTGCCTTGTCGAACTGCTCGTATTTCTCCTCGAACGTGCCCCGGCTGATCGAGCCGAGGTACCCGCCCATCATCTTGTAGGCGGTCACCGTATCCGGCGTCGCCTCCTTGATGACCATCACGTCCGCCAAGGTTGCGGCGCCCTTCGGCCCCCAAGTTTCGCCCTTCTGCATGGCTCCCTCCGTCGATGCCTACTCATATCCAGGGGTCGGGCATGGGACAACCGGGAGCCAATGGCCCTTCCGGCTGCTTCTGGCATCTTTCGGCCCATTCCCTTACACAGGGTGAACAGCATGACGGCAAGGGGCTGATGATGGTCGAGCAGGCGAGGACATTTCCCCAGCACTACGACCACCCCTACGAGTCGGCATCCACCCTGCGGAGCACCATCCAACCCGTTCTGGAGCGCCTTGGCTGCGGCTGGGCGGACGTGCGGGGGCTTTCGGTGACGGTTCACGACCGCCTCTCGCCAGAGTGGGGAGATCGACTCTCGGGCGAAATCCACCCGTCCCGCCTTGCGAGCCTCCTCGATGCCGAGGCGGAAGAGGTCGTCGCTCGGTCAGCCGGCTGGGGGTACGACCAGGACAACACGAAGTTCATCAACTTCTCCGCGACGGTCTGGCTGGACGATTGCACGATCCAGTTCTCCCCCCGCCACTTCCAAGGGACGTTCGTGGGTTGCGACATCGTCCCGACGAAGCCGCCTGCCGAGTTCCGCCTCGACCTTTCGTCTGGTCTGGGCGTGAACCCATGAACCCGCTGTCTCTGTGGATGCTGTTGCAGATGCGTCAAGGGAGGGGAGATGGCTTGGGAGCTTGACTAGGACATCGAGCAGGTCCGCCGGATTGCGGCCGAGGTGCGTTCGTTTCTGGAACCCCGCTGGCCCGACGTCCACAAGGGCAACTCCATCGAGGTTCCCACGGGCATGCCTCCATCCTACGAGATGTGTCGCCTCTCGACGGCCTTTCTCAAGGCCGTTCTTGAGCAGGAACTGCCCGAGGTCGAATGGCAATGCGTCGGTGGCAGCCCCGAACTGGACGAGGACGTCAATCCGGAAGCTGGCAGGAACGGTGGGTATCGGTCCCGCATCGGCCTCTGGCATGCCCATTACTGGGTGACGGACGGCGATTACTCGATCATCGCGGACGTGACATCCGACCAGTTCGGGGGTGACCCAGTTACGGTGAAGCTGGATGACGGACCGACGGAATATCGCGAGAACTACTTCGAAGGCGCGGTTGAGACCCACATGCGGGACGCGGAGTGGCGGGCCGCCGCGTGGATGCAGGAATGGGTAGTGGACCATGCCCTAGGCTGGAGCTCGGCTGAACCCGCCCACAAACCAGCGTGAAATCGGGAGCGCACCGTGATGGATGGGGAGATTCTTTACCGCGGCATTACCTCGGCTGACCTGAGGGCATCGTTGGAAGCACCGTTGCGCCCCAGTACCCACTGGGGAAGCTATCGCATGGCGGAGTACTTCGCGACGCAGTCCCTGGATGACCGTCCCGAGGAGGAACCAGTCATCCTCGCGGTACCGCTCTCTGAGTTCGATCCACGCTTCCTGAGGCCCGACCTCGAGATGGTGCGAGACCCCGTCTTCGAGGAAGACATCGACGAAGAGGGACTCGACGAACAGTGGGCATCGTCCGAGAAGGGGTGGCAGGATTGCCTGGCTTGCTACGAAGCCGTGGTCTATGACGCCCCGCTTACCCTGCGGCCGGAGCACGTGGTTCAGTGGCCGACGTCCGCCGACCCCGCTCCGTGAGCACCGACGGGATCTCGGTCCCGTCCCATGGGTTGCCCGACGCCGGCCGCCTTCAGGAACCCGGCCACGTCTGACGCGATGTCACCGCTCCGCTCGATCGGGAGCATGTGGGTTTCGCCCTCATACAGTTTCAGTCGGGCTCCCGGGATCATCCGCGCGGTCTCCTTGAACGACTGCACGTCGAAGTACTGGTCCGCGGTGCCACCGAGCAGCAACGTATCCGCCTCGATGCGCCTCGCGTACTCGGCATTCCGGGCGAAGTCCTGCGAGAAGATCGACCTGTAGTCCCGCAGGATAGCCTTTGGATCCTTGTACTCCGACGCGAGCCGGTCCCTGTCCCTCCAGAGCTTGAGCTGCACGAGCCAGTTGTACCAGGGGCGCCGGAACAGGAGAGCGTTGTCCTTCACCAGTTCGTAGAAGTCCCCGTTCTCCAGGGAACGGAATTGCCGCTCCATGACGGACCACCCTGCTTCTGAGAACCGATGGGCGCTGATCATGATGACAAGCCTCTCCACGAGTTCCGGGTGACTGGCGGCGAACCGCTGGGCAACGAACCCGCCGAAGGAGATGCCCATAACGAGATCGGGCTTGCCGATCCCGCTCCTGACCGCCCCCTCGAGGTCTCTGACGATGGTGTCGAGCGTGTAGCCTTCCTCGGGCGGGTTTTCCTCGTA
>Ga0256852_1000069_pt1 | contig 12793 bp, 10 predicted proteins | sample BONnt5_FD_181169 | JGI IMG/M metagenome (GOLD analysis project Ga0256852, IMG submission 181169) | Terrestrial sediment cell enrichment communities from Utah, United States - BONCAT_SYTO_Terrestrial_sediment - 5 | ecosystem: Environmental > Terrestrial > Deep subsurface > Rock core/Sediment...
ATCACGGGTTACGAGCCGATTCGTGTTTCGCAACTATACGCAATAACAAACACGAGACACGAAAAAAAGAAGCCTGATTACTTCCGGCAAAAGAAGCGCTTGACCGCATTTATTACCTGTTGCTGTTCTGCCTCGCTTAATCCAGGGAATAGCGGCAGGCTCAGGCTGGTGGCAGCCAGGGCTTCAGCCACCGGAAAACTGCCGGCTTTGTAGCCCAGAAAGCGGTAAGCGGGCTGCAGGTGCAGCGGCACCGGGTAATGGATAGCCGTGCCTACTCCCTGTGCCTGCAGGTAGCTGCGCAGCGCATCCCTGTGCCGGGTACGTATGTTGAAAATGTGGTATACATGTTCGCAGCCCGGGGCTGTGTAAGGCAATACCACATCTCCTACTTCTTGCAACTGCTGCAGGTAAACGGCTGCCAGCCGCTGCCTTTCCCTGTTCCAGGCGTCCAGGTATGGTAGCTTTACGCCCAGCACGGCGGCCTGCAACTCGTCGAGCCTTGAATTCACGCCTATCAGCTCGTGGCAATACTTCTGCTGCTCCCCGTAATTGCGGTACTTGCGCACAAAGCCAGCCAGCCTTGTGTTGTTGCTCACCACAGCCCCGGCATCGCCCAGCGCACCCAGGTTTTTGGTAGGGTAAAAGCTGAAGGCCGCCACATGGCCAAAAGTACCGGCCTTTGCTCCTGCATAAGTTGCCCCGTGCGCCTGGGCCGCATCTTCCACCACTTGCAGCTTGTGCTGCCCGGCCAGTTCCAGAAGCGGCCCCATGTCGCAGGGCTGCCCATAGAGATGCACCGCCAGCAAGGCTTTGCTACGGGGCGTAACGGAGGCTGCCGCCGCAGCAGCAGTGATGTTATACGTATGCATGTCAGGCTCGACCAGCACAGGCCTTGCTCCTGCCTGGCACACGGCGTGGGCAGTAGCCACAAAAGTATTTACCGGCAGCAGCACTTCATCTCCTGCCCCCACGCCCACCGCCTTCAGGGCCAGCACCAAGGCATCATAGCCATTGCCTACCCCCACAGCAGCGGCCGCGCCCAGGTAAGCGGCAAATGCCTGCTCAAAAGAACTTACCTCCCGCCCCAGGATGTACTGCTTACCTGCCACCACATCGGCAATGGCCTTATGCAAGACGGTCTCCGAACCGGCAGGGTAATCGCGAAAGGCAAAGGAAGGAATCTGCTCCATCAGGAATTGTAGCTAAAGGATACAGGCTGCACAATGAGAACGCAGCATACAGTCTCTTGTCTCTTGCTCAAAGCGCCAGGTGCGTGGCCAGCTTTTTAAAGTACGGGTAGCTATGGATATAATCTGCTTCGTCAAAGTCTGTTGAACTCAGGCACAGGGCGATGGCATCCTCCGAAAACCGAAGCTCCGTCCAGCACATAGCCGGCAGGTACAATCCTGTCGCAGGGTCGCTCAAGTCGAATTCCGCTACGGCAGTGCCCGTTTCCGTTTTCACGCGGATGGTGCCGGCGATGGCAATCAACACTTCTTCTGTTGCCTTGTTGGCATGCTGCCCCCGCATTGTCTCCGGCGGCGTGGCCTGCGTCCAGAATACACGCCTGATCACAAAGGGAATATTTCGGGCATATTGCGTGGTGGTCAGGTAACCTTCTGCGGGGCTCCCGATCCGGTCGAACACTATCAGGTAAGGTGTAGCAGGCACAGGCGTAGCACTTGAATTCCGAATTACAAATTAAGAATTACGAATCAATGAAGTTGAAGCTATAGCAGAAGCTGTTTAGCGTTTATCTTTTGGGCTGCAAAGGACGTTTCCCGGAACCTATCTTCGGCTATTTCTCAGCCCATAGCGCTGCTATGCGCTGAGAAATGAGCCTCGTCAGAACCCGAAAACGCTCCTTTTCGCCTTCAAAACATAAACGCTAAACAGCTTCTAAGACAGAAAAGAAAATTGAGCAGTAGCATAGGCGTAGGCTTAAACAAATCGTATAGAACCTGGCAAAATAACGCTCTATATGCCTTCAAAAGATAAACAATCTGCTATAGCAAACGCAACGGCTGCCGATTTAGGTGCAAGGGAAAACTTTATGCGGGAGGCCATCCGCCTGTCGGTCGAGAAAATGCAGCAGGGATACGGCGGTCCCTTTGGGGCGGTGGTGGTCCGCAACGGACTTGTAGTGGCCCGCGGCTTCAACAACGTACTCTCCTCCAACGACCCGACAGCCCACGCCGAGGTCGACGCCATCCGCAAAGCTTGCCAGGCCCTGAACACTTACGAGCTCAGCGACTGCGACCTGTATACCAGTTGCGAACCATGTCCCATGTGCCTGGGGGCTATCTATTGGGCCCGCTTCCGCAAAGTGTATTTCGGCAACACACGCCGGGACGCAGCTGACATCGGCTTCGACGATGCCTTCATTTACCAGGAAATCGAACGCCCTGTGCAACAGCGCCATATTCCGATGGAACAGCTTTTAACAAACGAAGCAAAAACGGCTTTTAGGCTCTGGCAACTTAAACAGGACAAGATGAATTATTAACCCTGCTTTCGCGTTGCAGCTATTGGTACAGCAAGCCTTATGTCGTAACTTGCAAGCTATTTCACTCATACCAAGAGCCGGATGTGTTAATGTGAGCAGCTTCGTAACATAGGGCATTTCACTTTAGCCTCGCTCCCAACGCACATGAAGCTTATTACCAAAATTTATCTGGCCTTTGGCTTTATTCTCCTTGTTTTCTCTTTTCTTACCGTCTCCTACATTCTGCAGTCCAATGCCGTGGAAGCCGATGTGAAGCAGGCCCTCACGTCGGTGGAGATCATGCGCCTGGCCGAAGGCATGGAGAAGGCCGTCGTCGATTCTGAAACAGGGGTGCGCGGCTTCCAGGTGTCGGACAACGAAGCTTTTTTGGAACCTTACTACAAAGGACGCTCAACTTACGACAGCTTGCTTCAGGAGCTCAATGGGCTTATACAGGATCAAGCGCAGCGCAAACGGCTTCAGGCTATCAATGCAACCTACAACCAATGGCTAACCAACTTTGCCGAGCCCGCCATCCGCTTGCAGCGCCGGGCCCTGGAGAGTCCGGCCCATGTGGCCGCTTTTGAGGACTTCCGGATACATGTGATCCGCCAGGGGGTCGGCAAAAAGATCCTGGACCGGGCTCGACAGCAATTCAGAGCCTTCGATCTGAAAGAAAAAGAGATAAAAGAAACCAGGCTGGCCGAGCTGGCCGCCTCGCAAAACTTTACCGACAACCTGGCCATTTCGCTTACCCTGGCCAGTATTGCTGCAGCCTTCCTGATTATCCGCGTACTGGTAAAAGCCATCAGCGGCAGGCTCATCGATATTACCTCCATGGCCAAGGAAGTAGCCCAGGGCCATTTTCAGGTCCGGCTTTCCGATGAACGCCAGGACGAGATTTCCCAGGTCTCGCACTCGCTCAACATCATGGCCCAGCGCCTGGACACCAGTTTTACCAACCTCAACAAGATCAACAAAGAACTCGACCAGTTTGCTTATGTCGTGTCGCATGACCTGAAAGCGCCCCTGCGGGCCATCAACAGCCTGGCCGAATGGATAGAAGAAGACCTGCCCGATGTAGCGCCTGATGTGAAGCGCAACCTGCAGCTGATGCGCGGGCGGGTATTCCGTATGGAGAACCTCATCAACGGCATATTGTCTTATTCCCGCATCGGGCGTAAAGAACTGCCCAAGTCTACTTTTTCGGTGCAACAGCTGGTAAACGAAATCACCGACTCACTTGCACCCGCAGCACACGTAAGCATCAACATAACCGAGCCCCTGCCCGAACTAACCACCGAAAGGATTCTTCTCGAACAGGTGCTTTTTAACCTGATCGGCAATGCCATCAAGTACAACGACGGACCAGCGCCTGCCGTGAACATCGGCTCACGCCAGCTCCAAAACGCTTTCGAGTTCTGGGTCGAAGACAATGGCCCGGGCATTCCGGCGGCATACCACCAGAAGGTGTTTGGTATTTTCCAGACCATGGAAGCCCGCGATACCAAAGAGAGTACAGGCATTGGCCTGGCCATCGTCAAAAAAATCATTGAAGAAAAAGGGGGCAGCATTCGCCTGGAGTCGGCCGAAGGAGAAGGCAGCCGTTTTATTTTCACCTGGCCCAAAGAAACGGCTCACCCCACCAAGCGCAGCCCTGTTCTTCAAGAAGTTTAATGTAACATGCAGCACGACAACTGTCCATATAAGCAAGAAGCCGAGCAACTCCGGAAAGATTTCGAAGAGTTTGCCTACATTGTCTCTCACGACCTGAAGGCCCCGGTGCGCGCCATTTCTAACCTTTCCAGCTGGATTGAGGAGGACTTGGGCGAGGATATTCCGGCAGAAGTACAGCAGAACCTGCAGCTGCTTCGGGGCCGCACCAGCCGCATGGAACGTATGATGGAGGCCCTGCTGCTTTATTCGCGTATCACGCGCCAGGACCTGCAAGTAAAACCTACTGCTGTCGATGACCTGGTGCGGGAAGTTGCCGAAAAACTTACAGAGGCCCGTCGCTTGGAGCTGCGCCTGCCTGTTCCCTTGCCCCTGTTGCATACCTACCAGCATAAGCTGCGCCAGGTATTTGAAAATCTTCTGCAAAATACTGTCTTGTTCAGCTCCCAGCCGCAAGTGCCGGTTACCGTTACGGCGACAGAACAAACCGACTGTTTCGTGTTTACTGTGGAAGATCAGGGGCCGGGCGTGCCGGCCGAAGCTTTGGAGAAAATTTTCACTCTTTTTTATACCGTAGCCCCTAAAGACAAGCTCCAAACCGTGGGTGCCGGCCTGGCCATCACCCAGAAGATCGTTCGCTTTGCAGGCGGCTCCATTTGGGCCGAGAACAGCGCAGCCGGCGGTCTGAAGGTGCAGTTTAGCTGGCCTAAATCAGAAAATATAGCAATAGAAAATACAGCACCATGAACGAGAAATTAGTAAACATCCTGCTGGTGGAGGATGACGAGGTAGATGTGATGAATGTGCAACGCGCCTTCCGCAAAAACACCATTACCAACCCGCTCTTTATCGCACATAACGGGCTGGAGGCACTCGAAATGCTGCGCTCCGGCGCAGTTCCTTTCCCGCACATCATCATCCTCGACATCAACATGCCCAAGATGAATGGCATTGAGTTTTTGCGTGAACTGCGTGCCGATGAAGCATTCAAGAGCGCCAGCGTGTTTGTGATGACCACCTCCAACGAGGACAGTGACAAGATAAACGCCTACAACTTTAATGTGGCCGGGTATATCCTCAAGCCGCTTTCTTTCGAAAAGTTTATTTCTTCGGTAGCTACCCTCAACAGCTACTGGAAACTGTGCGAGCGCCCTTAAAGTATTTCCCTCTCCCAGGCTCTAGCATTCGTTGAGTGCATGAGTGAGTGCTGGGTCACGAGAAAGGGGCGCTTCAGAAGCTGCCATGCGTCATTCATCAAGTAATAAATCACCCTTTTACGTAAGTGTTTAATTTTATAGATAATACCGGCCCGGCTACCGAACACCTGCACATCCTCATCATCGACGACGACGAGCTGGACCAGATGAGCATCAAGCGCTCCCTGCGCAAGACAAGCCTGCAGGCAACCGTCACCACGGCAGATACGGCTGCCGAAGGCCTGCGCCAGCTGCAGTCAGCAGTGTTTGATTGTATTTTCATCGATTTTAAGTTGCCGGACTTGAATGGGCTGGAGTTGATGGAAAAGATCAGGTGCATGGGCGTGCAGGCGCCTGTGCTGGTAGTTACCTCGCAGGGAGATGAGCGCATTGCAGCCTCGGCCATACGCCTGGGTGCAGCCGATTACCTGCCCAAGAGCCTGCTCACCCCGGAAGGCATTTACCACAGCATCCGCAACGCCATCCGCCTGCAGCAGGCAGAGCAGCAGCGCAAGCTGACCGAAATCCGCCTGCAGGCGACCCAGTCGCAGCTGGAAATGCTTATCTCCAGCTCCCCTATGTCCTTTTGGAATACAGATGAGCAGGGCATCATCACCTACGCCAAAGGCAAGGCATACGAGTTGCTCGGGCTGGCGCCTGCAAACCTGCTGGGCCTGAACTATCGCCAAGCATTCAAAAGCTTCCCGCGCATTTTGCGCCGCTTTGAGCAGGCCAAGCGTGGGGGCGTGGTACAGTCGGTCGACGAGACGGCCGGCTACTATTTTAAATCCTGCTATGCGCCTGTTTTCGACGAGGCAGGCCACCTGAAGGGGATTACCGGCTATGCCATCGACATCACCGACCGCATGCAAAACGAGCGCGAGCTGATCAGGGCCAAAGAGGTGGCCGAAGAATCTGTGCGTGTCAAAGAGCTCTTCATTGCCAACATCAGCCATGAGATCCGCACCCCGATGAACGGCATCGTGGGACTCACCCACGTGATGCAGAAAACAAACATGGATCAGGAGCAGCAAAAGTATTTGAAAGCCATCCAAACCTCAGCAAACAATTTAATGCATATCATCAACGACCTGCTCGACTTTTCCAAGATTTCGGCCCAACAATTTACATTCGAGCAGGTAGCATTTGACCTGCGCGAACTGGTGCAGGAAACCATCGACCTGATGGAAGGTAAGGCCCTGGAGCAGCGCAATGAGCTTAGCACACAGCTGGACACGCGCATCCCCGCAGCACTGCTGGGAGATCCCTTGCGTCTGCGCCAGGTGTTGCTCAACCTGGTCAGCAATGCCATAAAATTTACCCAGGGCGGTTTCATCAAGCTCTCGGTTCATTGTACTGAGGCAAAGCATGATAAAGTAATGCTCGAATTTACCGTGGAAGATACCGGCATTGGCATCCCGGCGGACAAGCTGCAGGCCATTTTCGAGAGTTTTACCCAAGCCAGCAACGATACCACCCGCAAATACGGCGGCACCGGCCTGGGCCTGACCATTTCTAAAAGTCTTGTGGAACTGCAAGGGGGGACCATCGCCGTGCGCAGCCAGCCCCAGGCGGGCAGCACCTTCACTTTCTCGCTGCCCTTCGGGCTGCAACAGCCCGCGGGTGAAGAGAGGCCTCCAGCTTCCGCCCCGGCGGCTGTTGTGGCCTTGCCCCTGGATACAGACGAGCTCAGCGGGCTGAAAGTACTCTTGGCTGAAGACAACGAGATCAACCAGTTACTGATCCGTACGGTGCTGGAAGGCTGGGGCCTGCATCTGGACATAGTGGCAAACGGGCTGGAGGCGCTGGAACGTTTTGCCCGGCAAAGCTATGACCTTATCCTGATGGATATGCAGATGCCTAAAATGAATGGGTACGAAGCCATACAAAGAATACGTGAGACAGAAACTCCGCAACTCGCACATATACCTATCGTAGCCCTTACAGCCCACGCCACGCCCGGAGAGGTAGAAAAGTGCCTGGCTGCCGGAGCCGACGCCTATGTGTCCAAGCCTTTTGACCCAAAGCTGCTCTACCAAACAATGTACAGGCTGATATCTCGGTCTACAGCTGTCTCCGATGAACATCCCGGCATGGCACCTTCTTTTGACATGGAGGCGGTGCTGGCTATTGCCGGGGATAGCAAAGATTTTGTAGCCGAAGTGCTCGCCATGTACATGACCACGCCTGTGGCTGTGGCGCAAATTCAGCAGCAGGCGCAAGCCGGAGACATCACTGGTCTGCAACAGAGCCTGCCGGAACTTTATGATAGCGTACTGGTGATCACTGCACAGCCCTTGCAGCATATCCTCGAGCACATGCTGGAGGCCCTGCAAACGCAAAACTTACCTGTGCTACAAGAACTGGCACAAACTGCAGTAACCACATGCCCGGGCCTTATGCAGCTGCTACAACAGGCCTACGAAGAAGTTCAGCAAGGAATAGAGTAAAGCGGTACCCGCTTATAAACAGTAAAGGGCTACACTTTTGATCGTGTAGCCCTTTCACTGTTATGTGCAACTTTGTTAACGCTGCTTCATCATGTTGGCCAGGTTGCCCAAGCCACCACGTTTGCCGGCCATCTTGTTCATCGTGCGCATCATCTTGCGCATGTCGTTAAACTGCTTCATCAGGTTATTTACCTGCTGCAGGTCCGTGCCGCTGCCTTTGGCAATGCGGTTACGGCGGCTGCCGCTGATCATGTCCGGGTTCTCACGTTCTTCCGGCGTCATAGAGCGGATGATGGCCTCAATGGGCTTAAAGGCATTCTCGTCGATCTCTACATCTTTCAGGGCTTTGCCTACACCCGGGATCATGCCTACCAGGTCTTTGATATCGCCCATCTTCTTGATCTGCTCGAGCTGCGTGAGGAAGTCATCGAAGTTGAACTGGTTTTTGCGGATCTTCTTGTTGATGCGCTTGGCTTCTTCTTCATCAAAAGCCTGCTGGGCACGCTCTACAAGCGAAATTACGTCGCCCATGCCCAGAATACGCTGGGCCATACGGTCCGGGTAAAACAGGTCCAGCGCTTCCATCTTCTCGCCGGTAGAGATAAACTTGATCGGCTTCTCCACCACCGCGCGGATAGAAAGGGCCGCCCCGCCACGCGAGTCGCCGTCGAGCTTGGTGAGCACCACTCCGTCGAAGTTGATGCGCTCGTTAAAGGTCTTGGCCGTGTTCACCGCATCCTGGCCCGTCATGGAATCCACCACAAACAGGGTTTCGGTTGGTCTTACGGCCTGCTTGATCTCGGCAATCTCTTTCATCATCGCCTCGTCCACGGCCAGACGGCCGGCAGTGTCGATGATGACTACTTTCTTGTTTGTTTTTTTGGCGTGCTCAATGGCGTTAAGGGCAATCTGCACCGGATTTTTGTTTTCCAGCTCCGTATAAGCCTCTACGCCCACCTGCTGGGCCAGCACCTGCAGCTGGTTGATCGCCGCCGGGCGGTACACGTCGCAGGCAGCCACCAGTACATTGCGGTTTTGCTTTTTGAGGTAGTTGGCCAGCTTGCCCGTAAAGGTTGTTTTACCGGAACCCTGCAGACCGGCAATCAGGATCACGGCCGGATCGCCCTTCACGTTGATGTCCTGCTTCTCGCCGCCCATCAGCTCGGTAAGCTCCTCGTGCACAATCTTGACCATCAGCTGCCCCGGTGATACGGCGATCAGCACGTCGCGGCCCATGGCCTCGTCTTTGATCTTATCGGTGACCGTTTTGGCTACTTTATAGTTTACGTCGGCATCCACCAGGGCACGGCGTACCTCTTTGATGGTCTGCGCTACGTTAATTTCGGTAATGCTTCCCTGGCCTTTAAGCGTTTTAAAGGCACGGTCTAACTTGTTACTTAAATTATCAAACATCTCTTTTTCTGGATTTACCTACAAAAATAAGCAATCTACTATTCATATACGAATGGCCTGCCTGCTTTTTACAAGCATCATAACGAAACCGCCCGGACGAAGATTCCCCTGTATGAGTTCTGAGTCAAACCTCTCTCTGGCCCTTAACTTCAATGAGTGGATGAGGGAATGAGTGAATTGTTAGATTGTTAGATTGTTAAATGGCTGATTGCTATGACAGCACAAGTTATAATACCCATTCCACCATTTTCAAATTTTCACATTCACGCATTAGCACATTATTAATCCTGAAAATCCGCTAATCCTGAAAATCCTGATCCGACACACGAACAGGATTCGTAACACAAAACAGCTGGCGCTGCATCCCGTAATAATATTCCTATATTTGGAGCAAACGTTAAGCTGTCATTTTACTTTGGAAAATACCGATACCACACACCTTTTATATATTTCTTATTACTGGCCTCCCTCCGGCGGACCGGGCGTACAGCGTGGCCTTAAGTTTTGCAAATACCTGCCGCAGACGGGCGTGCAGCCCACCGTGCTGACAGTGGACGAAAACCAGGCGGCTTATCCCCTGCTTGACCCTTCATTTGCCAAAGAAGTGCCCCCGGGGCTGCAGGTACACCACACGGCTACTTCGGAGCCTTTCGAATACTACAAAAAGCTCTCCGGCAAAAAAGAAATTCCTTACAGCGGCTTTGCCAACCAGAAAGCAAAAGACTCGCTGCTCGACAAGGTATTTAAATTTGTGCGGGGCAACCTGTTTATTCCCGATGCGCGCGTAGGCTGGAACAAGCACGCCATCAAAAAGGCCGATGAGCTCCTCGCCGGTGGCAAGTACAAGGCCATTCTCACTACCAGTCCGCCGCACTCCACACAACTTATCGGCCTCAAGCTTAAAAAGAAACACAAGCTGCCCTGGATTGCCGACCTGCGCGATCCCTGGACCAACATCTATTATTACGACCAACTCTACCACACGGCCCTGGCCAAACGGCTGGACCAACGATATGAACGCCAGGTTTTAGAGCAGGCCGACGCCATCCTGGTGACCAGCGAAGATACCAAACGCCTTTTTCTCAACAAGCCGGTAAAGCTGAATGCTGACAAGATCCACGTCATCCCCAACGGCTACGATGAGGAGGATTTTACTGTTCTTTCCACTTCTCCGCAGGATACATTTCTGATCACCTATACCGGCACCATTACCGAGAGCTATAACATTGATGTGTTTCTGAAAGTGATCGCCCACCTCATGTCGGTACACAACGAGATCAACTACAAGCTGCGTTTTGTCGGGAAGGTATCGGAAAGTATGAAACAGCGGATTGAAAAGGCCGGCGTGCAGGGGATCACGGAGTTCATCCCCCACGTGCCGCACCGGGAAGCGATCCGTTACCTGATGGAAAGCACCGTGCTCTTGATCAGCACGCCGGAAGTAGCGCATGGCAACGTGCCTGTGCCGGCCAAACTTTTCGAATACCTGGCTTCCAACAAGCCCATTGTGGCCATTGGGCCGGTACATTCGGATATGGACCGCATCATCGACGAGTGTGGCGCCGGGCGCCTGTTCCACTACACGGCCTACGACCTGATGCTCGACCACATGACGCAGTGGAGCAAGGCCTGGAAGATAAACCCCAACCTGGATTTGCCCTATATCAACCATTCCCGTTTTTCCAGAAGGGCCTTGTCGGCAGAACTGGCCGGGCTCATCAAAAAGCTGGTGTAAGCTCAATTCTGGGATACAGGCTACACCTGCATCCCAGAATCCAAGCAAGTAGTACTACATTTTCTCCAGCAGGAACATACTATCTTTATTTCCCTGCTCATTTTGGGCCATATATGGTATTATCTCTTGTTTGACTACCTGTAAATCAGGGAAGCAGTTTCTGTAAATTCCAGCATAATCGGCTTTCCATAGATACTCTTCGTTACCTCTATAATCTATCGCTGTCATATTTTCAGCATAGTACTCGAAGCCCATGCTATACTTTTTAGTACGAAGCTGTTTAGCGTTTATGTTTTGAAGGCGAAAAGGAGCGTTTTCGGGTTCTGACGAGGCTCATTTTGAAGCGCATAGCAGCGCTATGGGCTGAGAAATAGCCGAAGATAGGTTCCGGGAAACGTCCTTTGCAGCCCAAAAGATAAACGCTAAACAGCTTCTACATCTGAAAATTTCCCCCATCATTACTGGCAGCTCTTCAGGTGCAATATGAATCAGCACTCCATTGGTACATACCAAAGTCAAAGAAGCCGTCTTTAAAAAGGTATATCAAATCCTGATCCCTGAACAATGTTTACATGCCGCAACAGATTTTTAGACTTCTCTACGGCATACCACTGTAATTCTATCCCGTAAAGGTGTTGGAAACCTTGCTTTTGTAGCCCCTCCAGTTGCTGCCCGGTGTTACAGCCGACCTCAAGAATCTTTATATCCCTGGGGAGCTGTCCAATCAACCTGTCATTTAGATCAAGTTTAGACACCCCGTATTCTTCTAGATAAGCCTGGTTCCAGGCCTCGTGGTGCAGGGTATTTCTATCGGGTATACTCTTTTCCGAAACTTCCCTTCCAGAAATTAATTTGCTGTGTGTCCATGATTTTAAATAAAGCCTTGGCGCTTAAGCGTTCTAAATTAGAGCACGCATATTAAGCAAAGATACAGTGATGCTTGGTTAACCTAATGTAAGCTGTAGAGCAAGTAAGCAGAGCCTCCTTTAAGAGGCAAGTATTTAGAATTTGTATCCGAAACTCACACAACAGCTTCAATAAAAGCAGCGAGTTTTTATTCATACTGGCAGTCTTGCCCACATAGGCCCTGTGTCTTATGTCGAAAAAGAGTAAATTGCGGCCGATTGGCGCCTGTGGCTGCCATACTTTTAAGTACACATTTTAACATGGCATTAGACCTCAACAACAAGTCGATACTGGTAACGGGCGGCACGGGATCGTTCGGCAAAAAATTCGTGGAGATGGTATATGAGCGCTTTCCCAGCATAAAGCGCCTGGTGATCTATTCGCGCGATGAGCTCAAGCAGTTCGAAATGTCGCAGACCTTTCCGCACAGCAAGTACAAATCCATCCGCTATTTTATCGGCGATGTGCGCGACGGGGAGCGCTTTAAGCGGGCCTGCGAGGGCATCGACATCATCGTGCATGCCGCCGCCATGAAGCAGGTACCTGCTGCCGAATACAACCCGATGGAGTGTATCAAAACCAATGTACTGGGGGCAGAGAACATCATCAATGCCGCCCTGGACACAGGCGTTAAAGACGTGGTAGCGCTTTCTACCGACAAAGCCGCGGCGCCGATCAACCTGTATGGCGCCACCAAACTTTGCTCTGACAAGTTATTTGTAGCTGCCAACAACATGAAAGGCAAGCGCGACATCCGCTTTTCGGTGGTGCGCTACGGCAATGTGATCGGCTCGCGCGGCTCGGTGGTCCCTTTCTTCTTGAAGAAACGCGAAGAAGGCGTGCTGCCCATCACCCACCCGGAAATGACACGTTTCAATATCTCGCTCGAAGAAGGCGTAGAACTCGTATTCCATGTGCTCGAGCATCACTGGGG
>Ga0256852_1000073_pt1 | contig 12124 bp, 11 predicted proteins | sample BONnt5_FD_181169 | JGI IMG/M metagenome (GOLD analysis project Ga0256852, IMG submission 181169) | Terrestrial sediment cell enrichment communities from Utah, United States - BONCAT_SYTO_Terrestrial_sediment - 5 | ecosystem: Environmental > Terrestrial > Deep subsurface > Rock core/Sediment...
GATCAACTGCCGCAAAGCTTTAAATGTAGCAGTTGAATAGCTATTTTGCCGGCGATGCCAGAAAAAGATCTTCTGCAACCCGATGCAGGCTACCACAAGGTGGAGCTTGCAATGAGCGCCGCCCAGGCGAATGCCCGGGCGCTACTCATCATATTGCCCATGCTGCTGCTGTTGGTGCCGGCTTATCTGTTGGCCTGGCCCGAGCAGTTCGCCGCCGAGCACCTGCGGCGTGTAGCAGAGCAGTACAAAGCCTGGCTCCTTTTCTCGCCATTGTTGTTGCTGGCGCTGTTTGTGGTAGGGGCGGTGGTGCACGAATTGCTGCATGGCCTTACCTGGGCTTTCTTCTGCCGGCACGGCCTCCGGTCGATCCGCTACGGCGTGTACTGGAAACTGCTCACGCCCTACTGTCACTGCAAGGAAGTGTTGCCCCTGAGGCAGTATATGCTGGGCGGCGCCATGCCTGGCTTGGTGATGGGCCTGCTACCTTTGTTAGCGGGCTTTTGCTGGGGTAGCTTGTGGCTTTATGCTTTCGGCCTTTTCTTTTCCATGGCTGCCGGCGGCGACCTGCTCGTGCTGTGGATGTTGCGTCGCCGGCATAAAGATGACCTGGTGCAGGACCATCCTGAAAAGATCGGCTGTTATGTGTATGAGAAGACGTGAAGGCAAGTGGCTGGAGGGCTGACTGTTGCTTGTTTGATGAGCAAGCACACGGTAAAACCGCTGTTTCCAAAATACCAAACACGATATACGCCCTACGAATTGCATCCTGTTCATCCTTTTATCCTGTAAATCCTGATCCATGAAGCTATCTGCTGACAGTATCATCTTTGACCTGGATGGTACCCTGTGGGACTCTACCGAAACAATTGCGGCTGCCTGGCAGGCCGCCATCGACCAGCTGGATTTTGTAGACCGCACGATCGCTGCCGCAGACGTACGGGCCATCGCCGGTATGCCCTACGATGCCATTTATGATAAGCTTTTCCCGACGCTGCAGGGGCCTGAGCGCCTACAGCTGCAGAGCTTGTGTGCCCGCCTGGAACTGGACTACCTGCTAGAGCGGGGAGGAAAGTTGTATGAAGGCCTGCCGGAAATACTGGACTACCTGCAGGGCAAGTATACTTTGGCTATTGTGAGTAACTGCCAGCGGGGCTACATCGAAGCTTTCCTGGCCCATCACCACCTGCAAGCTTATTTTACCGACCACGACTGCTATGGCAACCGGAACCTGTCGAAAGCAGAGAACATCCACGAGGTGATCAGACGGAATGGGCTGCAACAGCCCGTTTACGTGGGCGACACCCAGGGCGACTACGAGGCCAGTCGGCTCAGCCGGGTGCCTTTTATTCTGGCCGGCTACGGTTTCGGGCAGGTAGCTGGTGCTACAGTTACCATTTCTCAATTAAGCGATTTGCGGCATATTTTGTAAGGCCGGTGCTCGGCTTATTGGTTTGTGATGCCTGTTGTTGACCAAATGCTATGATCTGCGTAGGATAAGCTTATTACGCATTCATTTAACTGAAGACCCAAGTGCTATGACAAAAAACTTAATTGGAATTGAAGCGGACAAGGCCGAGCAATTGGCAGGCAAACTTAACCAGCTACTGGCCAACTATCAGCTGTTTTACATCAATGCCCGTGGCTTTCACTGGAATATTGCCGGGGATAAATTCTTCGAGCTGCACGCCAAATTCGAAGAGCTCTACAACGATGCCTTCCTGAAGATCGATGAAATTGCGGAACGTATTCTTACCCTGGGGCACACACCTTACCACGCTTACAGCACATACCTGGAGCATGCGGCAATCAGCGAAGTGGTCAACGTATCGGATGGCAGACGCTGCGTGGAAGAAGTGCTGCATGGGTTTAGCGTACTGCTGGCTGCCGAGCGCGAACTGCTGGAAATGGCCGGTGAGGCAAACGACGAAGGAACCAGCGCGCTGATGAGCGACTATATCCGGGAACAGGAGAAACTGGTGTGGATGTATTCTGCTTACCTGAAAAACAGGTAAGATTTCTCTCTACACCCCAACAAAAAAGACCGCCCGAGCAGGACGGTCTTTTTGCTTTCAATACTTGGCGTGCAGGCTTTAAAGGTGTTTAGCGTTATGTTTTGGAAGCGAGAAAGAGCAACCCCGGGTGCTGACGAGGCGCCTCGGGCGTGTATCGTGTATTGTATTTCGTTGTGCTTGAAACACCAAACACGACACACGCATGTGCAGCCCAAAAGATAGACGCTGAGCAGTTTCCTTACAAAGGCAGCTTTACCTCCTGCATCAGGCGGCCAACCGGGTACATGTTATGGGTCGGCTCGTAATGGGGCGTATTGCGGTATACAAATTCGAGCTGGGCGCGGGCGTTCTTGGCAAATTCCGGATACTGTCGCTTGCGCTCTTCCAGGCGCTTGCGTAATTCGGGGTCTTTCTGCAGGTACTCGGTGGCCAGATCCTCGAAAACATAACTCGAAAAGTACTCCTTCTGCATGAGGATGGAATCAAAGAAATTCCAGTTGAAGTAAGAATCCACCGCCTGCGGCTCGAGCGTTTCCACCAGAAAACGGTTGGCCTCTTGGTTGAGGAACACCACGTAATCGCCTTTAAAGAATTGGCGCGGCATGGTACGGCTTTCTACCTGTACCTGGCTGTGCAGGTAATGTCCTTCATAGGGCCGCTGCCCCGTTTTATAATCGGTGATGTAGTAGGTTTCTACCGTGAGGGTGGTATCTCTTTTAAGTTGCTGCATGGCTACCTTGTTTACCTTCAGGCGGTCGATTACCTCGCGCCAGGCATAAGGGATGATGTAGGCCACTGGCTTTTGCACCGTGGTGGTGGGCGTAAAAGTGTTGTAGTAGCGGAGCCTGCCCTTGTAGGGCGCCTGGCGATCGTAGTAAAGGCGCTCGTGGCCGCTTACCTGGCTGGGCTTGTATTTGGCGGCATAGCCCAGAAAGGGGATTTTTCCCACCTGGGTAGTGTCCAGTTGCCAGTCCAGCACAAAGCGGGATTGGGTGAGCGTCTCCTGTCTGGCTTTGGCCCGCAGCCTGCCTATTTCTTTGGCGTCGCGGTGCATGGTGGCGATCATGTGCGCCATCAGCTTATAGGTTGCGCGGACCCGCTGGTCGAATGGCTTGAGCATGTGTGTTTCGGGCACAAAGCCGATGGTGTTGTAGAGGGCCGTATAACCCGTGGCGTAGCGGGGCGTTTCCATAAAACCGATGATTCCTGTTTCTGGCGTTTCGCCGATGGTGTTCATGTAGGGCACCATCGGAAAGTTGTCCCGCTGCATGCCTGCATAGAGGGTGGGCACCATTTTCTGCTGCAGGTAAGTGCCCAGAGCCGGATGCAGTTTGTTGTGCTGCGTGGCGATGAGCGTCATCACGTGCTGGTAGTCGGCGCCGTTGGAGGTATGGTTGTCCATGAATACATCCGGGTCCCAGTCGCGGAAGATGAGGTGAAAGAGCTGGGCATTACGCGAATCGGTTTTGATATAATCGCGGTTCAGGTCCAGGTTGCGGGCATTACCGCGGAAGCCATAGCTTTCAGGACCGTTCTGGTTGGTGCGCGTGTGGCTGTTGCGGTTGAGGGCGCCGCCAATGTTGTATACCGGAATGATGGCCAGCACCATATTGTCGAGTTGCTTACGCCGCTGTTTGTCTTGCAGGTAATCGCGGGCCAGCAGCATGGAGGCATCAATGCCTTCAGGCTCTCCGGGGTGAATGCCGTTCTGGATAAGCAGGACACGCTTGTCTTTTTTCTTGAGCGAAGCGGGATCAAAATCCTTATCGGTGGAGAGCAGTACCAGGTGCAGCGGACGGCCCGAATCGGTAAATCCGTAAGGCACCATCTTCACTTCCTCATAAGCATTGTCGAGCTTTCTGTACCAGTCGATCGTTTCCTGGTAGGTAGCAGTGGTGTTGCCGTTTCCTTTCTCGAAAGGCGTTGTCAGGTCGGTGCTGTCTGAGGCAGGATTGCCCATGGCGAGCAGGCCGGCTAAAAGCAGGGTGGTAAACATAAACTTGTTTGTTGTAGGCGAATGAGGCGAAGGTAAAGAATTACGACTTGGATCAGGATTTACCGGATTTTAAGATTTGCAGGATAATCATTTGCTATGTGTTTGACCGCCTGGGATAGTAACTATAATCCTGTACATCCTTACATCCTGTTAATCCTGATCTGAATTACATTTTACTAAACGCCTTTTCAGTTGCGTTCGGCCTTCAGAACTCCCTCTCCTGTTTTAGGAGAACTTGTCCCGAAGTATTTCGGGAGGGTTGGGGTGAGGTGAGAGGTAGAGCGCTTAGCGGACGATGAACTTGCTCCGGTCTTCCAGTTTAGGAAAGAGCTGGTGGTCGAGGCTGTATTTACCCGGACCGATGAAGAGGAGAGACAAGAAAAGGATGGCAGCTTCCAGGGCATGCGAGTAGCCGCCGAATCCATCGCCTGCGGTCACATGCTTGGTGGTTGCCACTACCATGGTAATGAGCAGGAGCAGGCAAACAGGGCGGAAGAGCAGCCCGAGCGCAAGCAGCAGGCCTCCGATGGCTTCGGCAAAAGCAGCCATAAAACCCCAGAACACCGGCAGGAAGCCGATGCCCAGCAGTTCCATATTTTGCCCGATCTTTTCCCAAGTCGCCGTTCCGCCGCTTAACTTAGGCCAGCCGTGTAAGAAAAACATGGTGCCGATGCCGATACGCAACAGCAGTAAACCAAAACTTTTATGTTTGTAGCTTGTGCGAAGTATAGCCATAGAAGCAATAATACAGAATTGCCTCAAACATTGCAACTAGTTAATATACAAGCATACGTTTCACAACCGTATTGGCCGGAACTGTGCTGGGAGTCAGTTGGGCAAGGCGCTCGGCCGGCAATTGGGATGTATCGAGAATAAAGGACAGCCCTGCCGTTTTGGCTACAGCAACCAGATTACCTTCTTCATATGTTAGCGAAGAGACCGGATGGGCCTGCTGCGCCTGGCCATAGGTCGAACCAATGCCAATGCCCTGGGGTGTTTTAAATGCCGGATCCTGTATGCTGATGCGCCACACCCGGCACGCGGAGGCGCAAAGTTGCTCTATGAGTAAACCACTGTCTTTACCTTGCGGAAAGAGCAGGTAGGCGGCCGCTGTTTGTCCTTCCTGCTCCAGGGTGGTGTCGGTAATGGCGAAGCCGGCAGGAATGTGCTGGCGCATTTCTTCGATGGGCATGCCAATTTTTACCTGCCCTACCTGGCCTTTCTGCACGATGAAGGAAGCGGGGTCGGGTATCGTTGCTGTAGGCAGATCTGCTGCAGCTTCAGCCTGGGGAGTGGCAGTGCCTGCATTTTGCGCGTTGCCGAGTGGGGTATCTTCCTGCTGGGAGAGGCAGGCGGCCATGCCCGTGCCCAGCAGGATTGCGTAAAGGATATTTTTTAGCATTGGTGTTCTATTATGCAATTTCAGTCTTTAACCTTGAAGTGCTCTGGCAGGTTGTCGTATATTAGCACGAAAGAAAAAGTCATTTATTTTGTTACACACGAACTAAAAATAAGAAATCACTTTACAAAATGGCGAAACCATTAATTTTAGTTTCCAACGACGATGGTATTACCGCCCCCGGCATCCGCACCCTGGTAGAGGTAGCGATGACAATCGGCGAGGTGGTGGTGGTGGCCCCCGACGGGCCGCAATCGGGTATGGGACACGCAATTACCATTGGCAACACGCTCCGGCTGGATAAGTCGATTGCCTTTGACGACCTGGATATTGAAGCTTATGAGTGTTCGGGCACCCCGGCCGACTGCGTAAAGCTGGCCAAGCACCATGTACTCAAAGACCGGGTGCCCGACCTGGTTGTGAGCGGCATCAACCATGGTTCCAACTCAAGCATCAGCGTGCTGTATTCGGGCACCATGTCGGCCGCCATTGAAGCAGCTATCGAAGGGCTGCCTGCCATCGGCTTCTCGCTCTGCGATTATGGCCACGAGGCCGATTTCTCGCATACCAGAGAGTATGTGGAAAGAATTATCCGCGAAGCACTGAGGCACAAAATACCAAGCAACACGGCCCTGAACGTGAACCTGCCCAAGAAAAGCGAAGAACCGATCAAAGGCATCAAGATCTGCCGGCAGGCCCATGCCAAATGGCAGGAGGAATTTGACGAGCGCCTGGACCCGCGTAACCGGCGCTACTTCTGGATGACGGGCAGCTTTGTGAACTTCGATAAAGGGGAAGATACCGACGAGTGGGCGTTGGTGAACAACTACGTATCCATTGTGCCCTGTCAGTATGATCTGACGGCGCATCATGCCATTGCTATGCTCAACGAAGGCTGGAGCTTTTGAAACAGCCGCTTCTCATAAGCATCAAAAAAAGAGCAGGCTCCTGTTGCATGAGCCTGCTCTTTTTTGTATTCAGTAAGAAAACAGTGGTTTAATAGCCGGGGTTTTGTGTCAGGTTTGGATTTACTTCGATCTGCTGAAGTGGGATTGGCCACAGGTTACGGAAAGCCTCTTGGTCCTCCTCGCAAAAGCCCAGGGCTTCGCAAGTCAGGTTATAGCGTTTCAGGTCCATAAAGCGCAGGCCTTCGCCCACAAATTCAAAACGGCGCTGCAACAGGATCTCATCCAGCGCCTGGGCATTGGTGAGCCCGCTAATGGCCGGAAGGCCGGCCCGGGTGCGGATGGCGTTGATGTCGGCCAGCACCTGCGGATCTGCGGCTGCACCGGGAGCCCCCAGGCGCGCAAGCGCTTCTGCTCGGATCAAGTACATCTCAGCCAGCCGCAGGATAGGGACATTGTCGGCATTTTCGGCCACATCGCTGTATTTGATCAGGCGGTTGCGGTTGTTTTCAAAACTTGTCGTTTCGGCAAAGCGCTCGTCACCCAGTTCGGCCGACTCGGCAAACAAGTCGAAGAAGTCCTGGCGCAGGTAAAAGCGCTGCCCGCTGGTGGTTGGGTCAGAAGCCGTGCCCAGTTCGTTAGGGTCGAAGGTAGTAAAGTTGAGCTCGAGCAAGAGTTCATTGTTGCCTTCGCGTACAAACACGTCGCCAAAGCTGGGCATCAACTCAAATTGCCCGCTGCTGAGTACTTCACCGGCCTTTTGTGCGGCAAGGGCATTATTGCCCTGTTGCAGGTACACGCGGGCCAGCAGGGCCGTGGCTGTCAGGCCCCCGGCTCGGAAAGGGGCGTTGCTGATAGGCTCTCCCAGGTTTTCTTCGGCAAACTGCAGGTCGCTGATGATGGCATTATAGACCTCAGCCTCTGAGCTGCGGCCCTGGCTTTGTATTTCGGGAATAGTGGTGACTGCTTCTGTCATCACCGGTACACCGCCAAAGACCTTTAGCAGGTCGAAGTGCGCCAGGGCGCGCAGGAAACGCATTTCGGCAATGTACTGGTTGCGCACCGCCTCATCGAGCTCGAGCTGCTGGGCTGCCCGGATGACGATATTGGCCCGGTTAATGGCCACGTAAATGCTTTCCCAGGTATCTGCAATCTGCAGGTTTGAGGCCCTGATTCTGCGCGTAGAGACTTCGACATCTGTGGTAAAGGTGCCGCGGTGCTGCAGGTTGTCGGCATACACGCCCTGGTAGAGCAGGTAGCGCAGGCCATAGTAGTCGCTGTTCTGGAGGGCACTGTAGGCGCCCAACGCGGCCCTGTTCAGGCTTTGTACATCGGTAATGGCTTCGTCAAAGTCCACACCGTTAGTCGGCTCTATATCCAGTTCATCCTCACAACTGCTGAAAGCAAGCAGGCCCAGGAAAGCAAAAAGTAGCAAATGATATCTTTTCATGATCTTGATTCTCTAAAGATTAAAGGCCGATGTTTACACCAAGCGTAATGGTACGGGCTTGCGGGAAAGTATAGAAGTCCACGCCGATGGTGGTGTTGGAGGTTCCCGCAAAGTTTACTTCCGGATCGAAGCCGGGGTAATCGGTGAAAGTGAAGAGGTTCTGGGCCTGGGCGTACACGCGCAGGGTACGCAACTTCAATCTTTCGACCAAACTGTTGGGTAGGGTGTAGCCCAGGATCACGTTTTTGAAGCGCAGGTAAGAGCCGTCATAAATAGATCGGGACGAGTTGCTGCGGTTGTTGTCGTTGGGGTCGTCGACCGTTGCCCTGGGCGAATCAGAGATGTTGCCTTCCTGCTGCCAGCGGTCCAGCACATCGTCGAGCATGTTGTCGTCGAGGAAATCGTTGCCCAGGTGCTGCTGGTACTGGTGGGCCGGGTTGGCGATTTGATTGCCATAAGAAAACTGCAGGAACACATTCAGGTCAAAGCCTTTGTAGGTAAAGTTGTTTGTAAAGCCGCCTACAAAATCAGGCTGTGCGTTGCCAATGACGGTCAGGTCATCGTCAGTCAGCAGGCCGTCGCCGTTTATATCGCGGAAGTTAACGTCACCGGCCTGTGCGCCCTCTTGCTGGCGCGAAGCAGGAATTTCGTCGGTGGTGCTGTATACCCCATCGGCAATAAAGCCATAGAAAGTACCAATGGGTTCTCCTTCGCGCAGCACCAGCGAGTTGGCACCAAAGCCATAGAAAATGTCCTGGCCCTGGTAGAGCTCGGTTACCTCGTTACGGTTAAAAGACAGGTTCAGATCTGTGGTCCAGTTAAAGCCATCGCCCGTGCCTGCAATGTTTACCGAGTTCAGGGCAATTTCGAAACCTCTGTTTTCTACCGAGCCGATGTTGGAGGCATAATTCGCAAAGCCGTTTTGCGTCGGAATAGGGCGGAAAAACAAAAGATCCTCTGTCTGCTTGATGTAATAATCCACCGCCAGGTTGATGCGGTTACTTAAAAAGCCGATATCCGCTCCTATGTTAAGCTGCCGGGTCTCCTCCCATTTCAGATCCGGGTTGGGAAGCTGCGTCAGGGCGATACCAGGTTGATCGCTGTAGCTGGCATCAGCCGTAACAAGCCCAACGTACACGAAGTTGCCAATGGCATTGTTGCCGGTTATACCGTAGGAGGCCCGGAGTTTAAGCTCACTTAAGGCATCGAAGTCTTTTAGGAAACTTTCCTCCTTGATACGCCAGCCTGCCGCCACAGAAGGGAAGTAGCCCCAGCGCCGGCCTTGGGCAAAGCGGCTCGATCCGTCGGCACGGAAGTTAACCCCCAGCAGGTATCTGTCCTGATATGAATAATTCACGCGGCCGAAAGCTGAAATCAGCAAGTCTTCTACAAAGGTGTTACTGCCCAGGTTTACTTTTACGGCGCTGCCCGCATAGCGGAATCTTTCGTCTGGAAAGCCCAGGGCAGTAAGTGTGTTGGCCTTGATGGTGTTGTGCTCACTGCTGGCGCCGATTACGCCCGAGAACTGGTGCACATCGCCCAGGGTGCGGGCATAGTTGAGCGTGGTCTCCAGCAGGCGTTTGGTTACGGTACTGGTGGCGTTTACGGCCTGGCCTTCGGTGGGGGCCGCTAACGAGCCGGGATAATTGGTAGCTGTAAAGTTGCGCTCATCTATATCAAGCGCGTCGATGCCGGCTCTTACCTGCCAGTCCAGCCCGGGTGTGATGGTGTACTTGGCATAAATGTTAGCCAAAGCCCGCAGGTTGATGGTTTCATTATCGTTCTCGGTGCCTTCGGCAACAGGGTTGGTGTAAAAGTAGTTGGGTTGCGTATAGCTGCCGTCTTCGTAGTAAACCGGCCAGATGGGAGAGGCGGCCAGCGCATTGGAAAATGGTCCGTACAGCGTGTTGTCGCTCACGATACGGTCGCTTTGCGAGCGGCTGAGCTGGATGCTGGTGCCCAGTGTAAATCTTTCGGATGCCGTATGGTCCAGGTTCAGGCGGGCCGAGTAGCGCTGGTAGCGGCTGCCGATCACAATGCCTTCCTGATCGAAATAGCTGCCCGACAAGTAATACCGTGTTTTGGGATCTCCGCCGCTGAAAGAGAGCTCATAATTTTGAATTGGAGCTGTTCGGGTTACTTCGTCAATCCAGTTGGTGCTGGTGGGCGCAAAGTCGAGTCCCCCGTAGTAGAAGTCAACAAAATCCTCGAAAGTAGCGCCGGGCTCCAGGTAGCCGTCGTTTACATAGGCCTCGACCATGATGTCGCGGTACTGGTCGGCATTGAGGAAGCCAGGCTCTTTCCACATGTTTTGGATGCCGGTATAGGCATTGAAGTTGATCTGTGTTTTGCGGGCCGCCCCGCGCTTGGTGGTGATAATCACTACGCCATTGGCCGCGCGGGAACCATAAATAGCGGCCGCCGAAGCGTCCTTGAGCACGTCGATCGACTCGATGTCGTTGGGGTTTAGGTCGGCCAGGGCGTTGGCTGTTTGCCCGCCAAAATCAATCTGAGAGAAGTCGCCGGAGGTGAGAGGCACGCCGTCCACTACATAGAGGGGTTGGTTGTTGGCCGAGATGGAAGAAGAACCACGCACGCGCACGCTGATGCCTGCTCCCGGGGTGCCGGAGTTCTGCGTAATCTGCACACCGGCTGCGCGGCCCTGCAGGGCCTGGTCAACGCCTACTACGGGCAGGTTTTGGATTTCTTCGGAAGTAACCTTGGCCGTAGCGCCTGTTACCTGGCGACGTTCCTATGTGCCATAGCCCACAACCACTACCTCCTGTAGCTGCTGTTCATCGGTGCGCAGCTGCACGTTTATGGTACTGCGCTTATTTACAGGAATTTCCTGGGTGCTCATGCCGATAAAGCTGAAAACAAGCATGGCGTTGGGTGGCACGGTAAGCTGGTATTCCCCGTTCACCCCCGTGGCAGTGCTATTGGTGGTGCCACGCTCCAGTACAGTAACCCCTGGCAGTGCTGTGCCGTCAGCGGCCGCTGTCACCCTTCCGGTGACAGCCAGGGTCTGCGCCCTTGCACTCTCTAGCAGTGCAAAGAGCAGTAAAAGACTTAGAAGTAGGCTTCTGTTCATGGTATATAAAGCATAATATAATTTGTGAGCAAAGTGTATTAGGACAACCCTGGTATTAGGATAGATCAGGGCTCTAAATGAATGACTGTTATTATCATAGCTAGATGTTCCTATATATTCCTGACGGTGCTGACGAAGCCCACAGCTGTGATGATAGCTCAACACATGCCTGTATGGCTATAGCTTTGGAGCATCTTCATAGTTCTATTTGTGTAAAGAGGGAGGTATCAGTTCATTGACTGAGAGACAGACGCGGATACAAAAAGCATAACTATGCTAAGGTTGTGTAATTTGTTGATAATGAGGATATAAGCTTATGCTTGTTCGTGCATAGGATGTTACAAAAGCAGGAACATAAATTTTGAGGTAAGGCTTAAGGAGGGTGGATAGATACGGTGTTTAGAGCTCGAGCAGGGTAACAGACAAGAAAGCATGTCCGTCACTGCTTATGGTTTTCCAGCCCATGCGCCGTAGTTCCCATTTGATGAAGTTGTTAAGCAGCCCGTGGGCTACCAGAACGGTGGTGCGGTTTATCTGGGCATCCTGGGCGAGTAGCTCGGCACACTTGCGGGCCCTTTGCCTTGCCTGCCTGAAGGTTTCGATGCCCCGGCTGTTGAGGCCCAGAAACCAGAGAATCCGGGCGCTTACCAACCATAGGCTAATGGGGAGTCTCAACCAGGGCAGGGAAAAGATTCTGCGTTCGAATTCCCGAAAATCATGCACGATCTGTAGCTGCACTTTTTCCCCGAAAATAGCTTTGGCTGTAAGTTGTGAGCGGCGCAGGGTACTGCAATATACCTTGCTGACTTGCTGATAGGGAATGGCCTCGTGCGCAAGTACAAATTGCGCTACGTGCGCGGCATCATAGTCGGCAATGTACCGGCGGGCAGCTGCTGCCGTATAACGCCCGCCATCAGGCACCTCAGGCCGGGCATGGCGGATAAGGAAAATACGCTGCGGTTGTATTTTATTGCCTCTTTCTGGTTCCACAGGTTTTCAGTGCCGTGTAAGGCATCTTCGTGGGGGCTATAACCACCTGTGCCGGGTTTGCCGGACTCGGTGCTTACTTAAAACGCGTCGTAGCTATTCAAATACTGCTGTACCGGCTACATCCTGTATACGCATTCATTGGTAATAGCTGCGGCTTTAGTGCAATCCTTGCCCTGCATTTTTCTGGTGTTACCGTCCGGTAGTGGCTTCACTTATTGTGTTTAAGCCATAATTAGTCTCCTTTTATATAGGCATTTAGCAGCATCAACAACCCTATTTGC
>Ga0256852_1000074_pt1 | contig 12058 bp, 32 predicted proteins | sample BONnt5_FD_181169 | JGI IMG/M metagenome (GOLD analysis project Ga0256852, IMG submission 181169) | Terrestrial sediment cell enrichment communities from Utah, United States - BONCAT_SYTO_Terrestrial_sediment - 5 | ecosystem: Environmental > Terrestrial > Deep subsurface > Rock core/Sediment...
GTCCTGGACCCCGGCAACGGGCCTAGCATCGGTGCAACGATTGCAACGCCGCTCCCCGACGGTCTCGACAGGTTCCCCGTTCCGGTCCCCCCGGTCCGTGACAACCCGGAAGACACGTTGTCCCCCGTGTCTGTCCGGTTGCCTCCCCCGCCGACGCATGACGCAAGGTCTTTGGTGGATGAGCAACAAACGACACGTGTTGAACTGTTAATGTTGAAGGGTATCCGCGACCGTTTCCAGATTGCGAAACTGTTAGATCTCAGCATCCCGCGAACGGAAGCCTACATTCGCAGGGTTCACGCGCGTTGGGAGATCACGGGCGGGGGAGCGAATACCAAGCGCGCCCGGGGCGACGCGATTGCGCGCGTGCAACTGTTGCAACAGCGACTTGAGGGGGTCGTGTCTACTAGTAAAGACGAACGGGCGAAGATCATTGCGCTTAAGGAACTTCATGGGTTGGGCCAGTATCTCGATACCCTGAACGGTCTTAACCCCGAGACCCTTGAGCGCTTGACTAGCGCGGACGCGGACAACCCGATCCGGTCCAAGGTCCTAAGCAACGAACGAACGCGCAAGCTACTGTTAGGGGTCCTGTCCAAGCTAGGGGACAACGGGTCTTCCCCGGATCCGGGCTCGGTTCCCCCGGCCGATTGATCGGGGGACCTGGACAGGTCCCCATGGTGCAACGGGGGGAGATCGGTTGTGCTTCCCCCTTCACACACCATACGTCGACACGTTGCACCGATCCCCCGATCGGTTGTGTTGATGTTGCATTGCATCCGCAACCGTGTTGCACCGCGCCATCGGGCTAAGTCGGATCGTTGGTGCGCTAACGGTTGCACAACCGGGCCCTGCCCCTCCCCCCTACAGAGTGTCTAAATCACAAGCCTTGACAGGGGGGCCCCCCGGTAGGGGAACACCCTGAAAAATATGAGCAATTTTCAAATCGTTTGAACTGTCGTTAAGGATCTCGCTCGATCTCGCATGGTCTCGAAACAATCTCGCTACAGTCTCGCAATCAGTGCAACAGGTGCACCATTAGACCCCCCAACGGAGGGAACCGAAGTCCCTCGATAGAGACACCCCCCTATTTCTCTAAAAAAATGACCCCCCTCTCGCTGGGAGAAGGGAGCCCTCATCGTCTTAACCTATGTGGAAAAAATCGCGGTCGGCCTACCGGCCTCTAGCTCACGAGCTTCCAGCTCGCCCGGCCCACAGGGAGGCTCACGCCGGGCCGCGGGATTTTTCGTCGACCTCCGGTAGATCGACCTTGAGGCGCCCGGTGCCGGCGGTGATGCGGATCTCGACGTCGTAGCCCCGAGAGGTGACGGCCCGTAGGAGGTAGTCGAGCCGGTCGCTGGCCCGGAAGTGGTCGTCGAGGCTCGGGCGGATCTCGTTGTTGAAGCCGGCGAGGGCCGCGGTCGCGGCGTTGATGTCGGTGCGGAAGTTCTGGGCACTCATGGGGTCTCCTGGGGTGGGGGGAGGAGGGTCTTGCAGTGGGCCTCGAACTCGTCGAGCGTGTCGAACCACAGCTCCTCCCGGGTCATGTGGCACCCCGGGACGCGGATCGAGCGGAAGTCCTTGTCGCCGATCCGAACCGGAAGCAACTGGACCTCCGGCACATAGCGTTCGATGAGGACACGGATCCGGCCGGCGACGCGCTCGTAGGAGAGGCTGCGGATGACGGGGGTGATGCTCATGGGGTCTCCTCGGTTCGGGGTCCGTATTCGGCGACGAGAGCGGCTTCGAGCCGGCGCTTCTCGGCGATGGTCTTCTCCTGCCGCTCGATCGCCTGCCGGAAGGCGACCTGGGCGAGACCGCTCCAGTTCATGCGGGGGTGCTGATCCATGAGCCGAGCAAGATCGGCCGGGATATAGATCGAGATGCGTCGGTCACTGCGCATGGTCAGAGCCCGCAGAAATCGCGGATCTCGTCCATATCGGACGGAGGCGGGGGAGGGGGATCGGACACCGGATCCCGGTCTTGGTACAGCGCTTCTTCGGCGTCCTCTGCAATGAGAGAGGCGATGTCGACGATGTTGGCGTCACTGACGCGGATCAGGCCCTCGGCCTTCGCCCGCAGAAGGTGCTCCTCGACAATGTCGTAGATCGTTTGATTTTCCCAGCTCACAATGGTCACGGGGTTCTCCGGTTAGAGGTCGATCTGGCGCCGCCGGGCGAGGCGACGGGGTGGGGGATAGCGCTCGTCGAGGAGCTGGAGGCAGCGGGCGGCGTATTCCTCGAAGTCGATCTTCGACAGGTCGATCTCCAAGTAGCGGGGCCAGCCCTCCGGGGTGGTGTAGAGCATGTAGAGGATGTTGCCCCTGCGGAGGAGGATCTGGCAGTTCTCCCCGCACGCGGTCATCCAGCAGTGGTCGTCATGCTGGACCTCGCTCACCGCCGGCCCCGGTTCCATTTGTTGGTGATGGCGAGGATCACGGCGTCCGGGTGCCGGACCTGGAGCACCGCGAGAGCGGCGTCCAGCGTCCCGCGGACCGGGGAGAGGTGGATCGAGGAGAGCTTGAGGCCGATCGTGCGGGGATACCACTCGAAGAACCACATCATTTGGTGCACCTGTTGCACGGGCTGTTGTCTGGTCATGTCCCCTCCTAACCCATGTCCAATCCTACGTCAAGTCTAACCGATACACTTGTCCTCGGCGTTGACGTCCCCGAGCATCCCGCACACGGGGCAGGGCTGGTCGAGGGGGTGACGGTAGCGGGGATCCGCGAACGGACACACCTCCCTGGCCGCGGACGGCAGGAGCGGCGCCACCGCCACGTTGGCGACGTCGACCGTGCCATCCCCCTTCACCCTGAACATGAGCGTGAGGACATGGTGCTCGCCGACCTTGATCGTGCCGTCCTGGGCGAGGGCGTGGAGCGCCGGGAAGACGTGCTCGGCGATGTTGAGGGGGTGGTCGATGCTCATGCGTTGTCCTTCACAGGAAGCCCCAGAGCGGCACGGATCTCCTGGGGCAGGGGATGGTCGTCCAGGATCGTCAAGGCCAGTGAGAGGCGGTCCTGGGCCTCGCGTAGGGCCTTCTCGGCCTGCTGGGCCCGCAGGATCGCCTCGCGGGCGCGGGGAGACTGCCTCATATCAGTCCTTCCTTCTTGGCAAGCCATTCCGGCATGGTGATCGTGGCCTGCTTGGTGGCGATGCCGTCGCGGGTGAACTCCACCTCGACGAGGGACAGGGGGAGCCAGATCGCGTTGTCCTTCTCGCCGTCGTCGGAGGCGAGCACCGCCTTGGCGGTCTTGGCGTGGACGATCATCTCCAGGTCGACGAGATCGGACCGGCTCATAGCTCCACCTTCCTGCCCGTCAGGCGGGCGCGTTGCTTGCGCTTGGTGATCCGGGCCTGGGAGCGGATCACGTGGATGGACATCGGCGGGATGTCGTCCTCCGGCAGGTAGCCGGCGAGGTTGTTGGCCGCGGCCTCGATCTCGTGCGCCCGGTCGATGATCTCCGACGAGTTGCCGTTGATGAGCACCTGGGCGAGGTCGATCAAGCGCTCCATGGCCTTGAGCATCGTCCGGGCGAACTCCTCGTCCTCCTCCCCGCCGGCCTCGACCACGCCTCCGTTCTCGATCCGCGCCTCGATCCGGTCACGCAGCTCCAGGATCCGCTGGGGAGGGAGGTACTGCGCCGCCCAGGCGAGGTGCCGGCGCAGGTTCGAGTTCTCGCGATCGACGCCCTCGCAATGCTCGACCAGGGCCTCGTGCGGGAGATCCTTGTAGGCGCTCATAGGAAGTCCTTTGCCACGAGAGACATCGCCGCGAGCCGGCCTTCCGTCGCCAGCTCGTCGCAGCGCTCGTTGTAGTGATGGCCGGCATGGCCGCGGGTCCAGTGGAACGTGACCTTGTGCAACTGTTGCAGCCGGTCCAGCTCCTCCCACTGCTCGCGGTTCTTCACGAGCCCGCCCGTCGACGTGCGCCAGCCGTTGCGCTTCCAGGAGCGCACCCAGCCCGTGATGCCGTTGCGGACATACTGGCTGTCGGTAGTCACCTCGATCTGGAGCCGCACGCCCTCGAAGAAGTTCTCGTGGATGTAGCGCAGGGCCTCGATCGGACCTTGCAGCTCCATGCGGTTGTTGGTGGTGGCGACGTCGTGGCCCTTCAGGACCCGCTCGTGCCCGTCCGGGAGCACGATGATCGCGCCCCAGCCGCCCGGCCCTGGATTTGGATGACAGCCTCCGTCGGTGAAAACCTTGAACGTCACAGTTCGATGTTCCTCTGTCGGGGTTGGGGGGACTGGATGGAGGTGGGCTGCGGCGCGGGGATAGGCTGGCCCTGGGGGATGAACTCGCCGCACCAATCGTTGCGGACGACCTTGGGCCACTCCCAGCCATTGTAGCCCTTCACCGGGGGGAAGCGACGGCAACGGGTCTCGAAGGGCGTCAAGCTGGCGAAGACACAGTCGGGGCAGGAGGGGGTGTCGGTCATCCCCGTGCCCCGAGCATCTGCATGAACAGGCGGGTGACCTCGCGGGCGAGATCCTGGTGCTCGGCCGTGATGTAGGCGATACCCATCTCCTGCTGCCGCGGCGTGGCGTGGAGGGTGTATTTGCGGTCGAGGAAGGCTTGCACCGCGGCTTGGGCGGCCTCGCGGTCGGGGAAGGGCTCCCCCTTGCGCATATGGACGAGCATCCCGTTGGCGGCCTCGGTCGCGGCCTTGAGGACCAGAGCGGTCTCCAGGGCGTCGATGAGCTGCTGGCCGAAGGGGTGGCGCTGGAGCCCGTGGGCGCGGGCCTGGGAGAGGAGGTGGGTGTAGTCGGGTTCGGTCATTCCCCCTCGTACCCTATGCCCGATCCTACGTCAAGGGCTTTGTTTCGCCTATGTGGGATCCTGCCGCTTCTCGGCCAGCTCGCACAACGCCTGCGCGATCAGACGAGCCATGGAGGGATAGACCACGATGCGGGTCTTTTCCTGGGAGATCTCGATCAGGCCCAGCCCGTCGGGATCGTCCTGGACCGTGACGTGGTCGCCGTGGACGTTGTCGTGGACCTTGAGGGTCCGGCCGATCTCGAAGCGGGGGTCAGCCATTGGACTGCTTCTGCTCGGCCATGAGGCCCTGGACGTAGACCGCGAGCATCGACAGGCGCTCGGCCAGAGCCTCGAACGCCTTGACGTTCGTCAGGCGCAGCACCGTGGATCGGGCCGGCAGCTTCGTGAAGTCGCCGAGATCCGCCATCATCGCCGCCTCGGCGCTCTCGCCCGGCGTGCCGGCCTCGGGCATGGGGTGCAGGATGATCGCCGGCTGGCCCTCGTAGATCCCGTGCGCCATGGCAACGGCGCCGTGCCCGATCGTGATGACCCGGGGTCCAGAGGTGTCCTCGAAGGGGTCGTCGCCCAGGAGCGCGATCGTGTTCTCGATCAGCTCCATGCGGTCGCGGTGCTTCTGCTCCAGGGCCTTGTTGCCCTTCAGCTCGGCGACGGCGCGCTCGGTGGCATATTCGATGTGGAGGGCCTTGAGGCGGTCGAGGACGGGGGCTTGGGCCGGTGAAACGTGTTGCACTGGTCGTTCCTTGTTGATCGCTACACTTCTAACACAGGGGTTAAGACAGCGCCAGGGGCGCCGTCACAGGTCCAGTTTTCTACCGACGAGACGACGCGGCGGGGGAGGGGGCGGCGTCGCCGGCCGCGGTCGCGGAGGGTAGCGCACGAAGGCGTCGTCCGCGAGCCGCGAGGCGGTGATCGACCCGGCCACGAGCTGCGACGCCGTGATGGTGTGCCCCTGGATCTCGGCCGCGGTGATGGCGTGCGCCTCGATCATCTCGCGCAGGCGTTCGGCCGTCAGGGGCTCGGGCGGCGTCACGGTGGTCGTGACCGTGCCGGCGAAGGCATGGTTCATGCTCTCCTCGACCATCCGGGCGAAGCGCCGATCGAGTTCCAGGTCTCGCTGCACCGCGGCCGACAATCGCTCGGCTGCGGTCTCGGCGGGGGGCTCGTTGGGGATGCTCACAGCTCGATCGTCCTCTTTCCTGCCTTGACTTCTTGCGGCAGCTCGTTGGCAAGCATAGCGGCTCGGCCTTCAAGCGTCTTCACGTATTCGCGGAGATCTGTGACCATACGGATCATCACCTCGGCGTCGGCCGTGGCATTCATCTGCCGGCTCTCGGCCGTGCGGGCCGCCATCATCTTGCGGTCGAAGTGCTCGACCCCGTCGTAGCGACGGCGCAGCTCCTCGACGAGGGACTTCAGCTCCGGGGTCACGGCCTCGGCGAGCCGGGCCAGGATCTCGAAGGTACGGTCGTTCTCGTGCCCGGTGGGCTCCAGGATCGCCGCCTCGCCATAGACCTCGACCACCAAGTCGTCCTCGGGTTCGACCCCGTTGGCTTCATCGTTGAGCTTGCGGCACTCCCGCACGGCCTCGCGAAACTCGGTGTACCGGCCGCGCACCTCGCCCATCGTGTTCGCCACCACCCAGAACACGCCCTCCGGGTGGTTGATGCGATGAACCTTGTAGGCCCGGACGTAGTTCGCCGACGCGGCGGGGCCGTCCTCCTCGACGAAGGCTTCCGCCTGCTCTTGGCTGGGGAAGATCGCCATGGTCGTGCGGGTGTCCCCGTCGAGGACGTGCCACTCCTCGAACACCTGCCCATCCCTGCCTTGCAGCCGTATGTGCTCGATCTCGTATTTCACAGGTCGATGACCTTGCGGCGGGCCACGGTAGGGGCGTAAGCCGGCCCAGGAGCCTCGTCAGCGGCCGGCGCGGGGGCAGGGGAGGGGGCAGCACCCACCACACCCCCGACGAAGCCCGTGGGGCCGCTCTTGGACTTCACCCGGAAGCGCTTGCCCTGGGTGCGGATCTCCACCTCGTCGACCATGTTCACGGCGCTCTCGTCGACGTTGTAGCTCGACACGCTCCAGACATCGCCCGCACCCCGGTAGTCACGGGTCTCCAGCACGAGGCGCCAGATGCGGCCCTTCTCCCGGGCCGAATGGCTCATGGAGTGGAGGTGGGTCAGGCGGGTGCGAGCGTCCATCGCCATGAAGTCGACGCAGAACATATCGTAGGCGTCGTCAGCGGTCTTGTTGGGCATGATGGAGGAGAGATCAAGCATCGAGGGCGTTCCTTTCAAAGTAATCGTTGACGAGACGGGTGGCGTGGGCGAGCAGCCCAGGGTCGCCCTCTTGCAGGACTTGCAGCAGGCGGCGCTTTTCGGGGAAGTAGACCTTGGCGAACTTCGGGTTCAACTTCTCGATCGTAGACGTGTTGTCGATCAGGTCGGCGAGCTTGATGGTCTTGGCCCCGGGCGACGCCTTGGCGATGTGGGCCCGGTCGAGGAGCTTGCGCTGGTAGCGCGGCCCGTCCTCGGGCTTCGAGACGTCGGTCACCTGGAGCACCAGGGACGCCACCTCCTCGCCGAACTCGTCTTCGAGCAGCGAGAAGGGGATCTGGGTGTCCTCCAGGATGTCGTGCAGGAGCGCGGCCTGCATCATCTCGGGCGTGGCGCGCGGCGTCACGGCCACCATGGAGGCGACCGCCTGGAGGTGGGTGAAGTAGGGCGACCCGTCCTTGCGGGTCTGCCCGACGGCGGCGTGGGCGGCCATGGCGAAGTGCCGGGCCTTGCGGATGGGATAGAGGAGGGCTCGTGTCATGAGCCCCGTATACTGGATGACAAATCCTACGTCAAGTGGATATGGACCTGATTGTCGGGTATCTCCTCGCAGATCATGCCGAGCATGGAGGCGGGGATCATCGGCTGGAGGGCGGCGCGGATGCGCTCGCGGCGCGATTTGCGCTTCTCGCCCACATAGGCGACGTGGCAGGGCTTGCAGCGGGCGGTGAACCAGCCCTTGGCGGTCTCGGTCCGGCCGTAGGGGCCGTAGAAGCTCGTGACCGCCTTCAGGGTCGTGCAACCCTTGCACTGCTTGCGGGGGGTTCGGGTTCGGACAGGCACCATGACATGCTCCTTCTGGTGGGATGCAGAAGCAGGATGCCATGCTTTTTGTTAACGGTTCGTCAACCCAAATCCACCTGTCGACCGCGCGGGCCCTGGGTCTCCACGACCACGACGCGCTGGGGCTCGGGGAAGCGCTTGTCGAACTCCTCCAGGGCCTTCTCGGCCCAGGCCGTGGCCGTCTTGGTGCTGGTGCAGCCCGACGATCCGGAGACCGCGGCCCAGACGCGCACCCAGACTTCCTCTCGGCGATTGAGCACGGGTTCAGACATCGGTCCCCCCAGCTCTCCGATCAGGGGGTAGGGGCGCGATGTCCGTGGCCTTGACGACCCGCTTGGCCTCCAGTCGCTTGACGGCGCGGGCCTCGAACAAGATCGCCGCGCCGCCGTAGTCCAACAGCCCCTCACGGGCCGCTGACACCGCCTCCTTGAGCGTTAGGAACGACGACGGTATCTCGCAGTCGAAGTCGCATGTGCCATCCGCGTTGACGACGTTGGCAAGGATGAAGAACACGGTCCCATCGATAGGTGGCTGGTCGCTCATGCCCCACCCCCTGATACGGCGTCAGAGGGTAGGGCCAGCTCGGCCTCCTTGTCGGAAAGGCGCTTGAGGGCCGCTTCGTATGAGCGCTTGGTCTGCTCGACCTCGCTCCTCAGCTTCGCAAGCTGGCGCTCGTTGCTCCACTTCGTCATGGCCGCGATTGGATCGGGAGCGTCAATGATCGAAACAGGGAACTCGTAATCGTCGCTTTGCGCGCAACTCCGCACCGTGTAGCTGGTCCTAATTGAGACCGCCTCGCGCCCAACGTGGAGGTAGCTGATACGGTCAGAGCCGATGCCGCCGAGCTTGCCCGCCTGGAGCAAGCGGTCGAGCCAATCGCTCGCCTCGTCGATGTCAGGGTGCCGGTAGGTGTCGATCTGTTCCTCGGCATGTTCGAGGATTTCTCGAAGAGTGCGGTTCTGGTCAGTCATGGCTGGATACCCTCTGATTGGTCATGAGCGGGGATAGCCCCGCAGCGCTGGCTAGTCATGCGTGCACCCGCGGCAGCGCTGGGTCCAGCCCTCGATCCGGTAGACCATGGGGCAGGACGAGCACGGCGGCCCGGACGGATCCCCGACGGGGCCCATGACGGCGGTGCGCCGCTTGAAGCGGTCGACCACCGTGCACAGGGCGAAGATGCCCACCAGGAAGGCGAGCACCAGGACGGCGGTCTCGGTCATGCGGACCTCGCGATCGGCGTGCGCTTGCGGATGACCGGCGCCTCGGGGGCGCGGGCGTTGGCGGCCGGCTGGGTGTGCCACTGCTTCTGCGTGCCGTTCTTGATCGCCTCGCACATGGCGAAGCTGCCATAGGCCGAGATCACCGGGCCGTCGAACAGGATGCAGAAATTCGGCCAAAGGGTCTGGTTGACGAACTCGATCCGCCAGTTGTGTTCACTGCTCATCGGGGTCTCCGATCGGGATCTCGACGCCCATCTTCGACAGGGCACGATCGCGCTGCGCGATCCAGCTATCCACCATCTCCTCCTCGGAGCGGTAGAAGAACTCGGCATCGCGGGCGATGGGGGGCACGTCGCGCAACCGTTGCACGGCATCGTCCCGGCCGAGCATACCGGCCAGGACGTTGAGGCGGATCTGGTGCGGGAGATCGTGGTTCACTTCGCGAGGGCCTTGTTGAGGACGTTGGAGACGATGGCCCGCTCGGCGAGGGCCAGATCCGCCTCGTATTGCTCCTTCAGAGCGTCGGCGATGCGGGTGTAGATCGGGTTCGAGCCGTTCCAGTCGATCTGGATCGCCTCGTTGTTGCCGACCTGGACGGTCAGGGTCACGCCCTGGCCGATGTCGTTGAGGACCGTGCGGAAGAATTGCACGTCATGCGCGAGATCGCGCAGGGAGGGCTGGGGGGAAGGGGGGTTATGTGCGTTCATGGCCTCCCTTCCTAGCAGCTCGCTAATCCTACGTCAAGCGGTACTTTTCAGTGCCGTGTCGGCCGGTCCTGGAGATGGGTCGGGGCCGGCAGCTCGGGCGCCTCGTATTGCGGGGTCACCATGAGCGGAGAGGGCCCGAAGGCCACGAGATCGAGGATCAGCTTCAGGGCGCCGTCACGGGCCAGCTCGCGCGAGCCCATGCACATCGCCCGCATGGCGGTGCCGTCGTTCTCCTCGTGCCTCCAGACGATGATGTGCTGGAGGTTCGTCGCCAGGGGAGCGATGACGTAGGTATAGCCGGCGAAGCGGCCGACAGCGACGCGGGGCTTCATCACGCCTCGACCTTCGTGAAGCGAACCTCGCCGTCGCGGTTGAGGTCGTGCCACTCCGACAGGCGGCGCTGGTAGGGACCATCGTCCTCGCCCGTGGGCTCGACGGGCTCGTAGGTGATGAGCGCATCGACGCTGTCGTCGATACGGGTCACCCGGTAGTCGCGCTTGCGGTGGTTGTTGTGCCAGATCTCGCCGGGCTTGGGCCACACGAGGGTTTCGCCGTTGATCTCGGACGTCGTGGTCATGGTGCTGCTCCTGGGTTTGTGCTAGAAAAGGGCACCCTGCGAGGTGGCCCGGGGCCATTCGCATAAGGTTTGTTATGGAACTAACGTGTCACTCGGCCGAAACAGCCTCGGGTTGCCCCGGGCGGGTTCGGGCCCGCGGCTGCGGCGGCCGGTAGCCCACCTCGGCCATCGCCTTGAGGTAGCTCCGGGTGAGGCTGTCGTAGAACTGGGCGTCCTTGCGCACCTGTTCCTCGCCGTCTTCGCGCAGCCGGCGCTCGCCGTCGTCGGTGCGATCGAGGATGACCTTCACCGACAGATCACGCACGTATTCGGGATCCCACATCGCGTTCTCCTAGAAGTGTTAAGAATAAGGGAAGACCGTGTAGACCGCAAGGTCTATCACAGGTCCAGTTGACGGCCCTTGCGCCGTGGTTCGGGCTCGGGCTCGGGCGCGATCGGGACCGGCGGGTTGACCCGGTCGACCGGAAACCAGCCGTGCGCCAGCCGCACGTAGACCTTGCCCTCGCTTTGCACGAAGGCGGTGTCGCCCTCGCGCCCCGCGGGGAGCTGCATCGGCACGGACACGATCACCGAACTCGGACCCCCGGCGATGACGGTGCCGGTGATGAGCATGGATCCGTCCACCGTCAGACCCGTCAGCGCGGGGATCTCAGGGGGCGGTGGGGGCATGGCTTCCATCCGCAGGGCCGCAAGGCTGTCGATCGGGCTCGGCCGGAAGCCTGGGTTCTGCCCGGTCGCCACGAGCCGGTCATAGCTGGCCCGCACCTCCTGGTCGACGCCGATGCGCTCGCCCCACATCCCCGGCACCACGTTCACCTCCTCGCCGCAGCAGCCGCACTTGAAGTTCGTGCTCATGCCGCCCGAGGGGCCCTCGTACTGGAGGCTGTCGACGCCGCAATGCCCGCACCGGGGGAAGGCCCTACCGATGCGCTGCCCCTCGACCTCGTGCTGCGTCGCCTGGGCGACCTTGACGGTGCCCGCGTCATCCTGGCGCCTCCGATGCAGCCACGCTCGCACCGAAGACACCCAGTAGAAGCACAGCCCGACGAGGATGACGAAGCCGGCGATTTGTGCCGTAACCTGAAGCCCCGCGTTCATGGCCTAATCCCGTCCGAAACCGCGGGGCAGATCGGTGCCCTCGGCCTCCTCCAGAACGCCGATCACCTCCTCGACGTTGCAGGAGATCTCGGCCGCGATCTCCACCGTCAGGTCGTGCGACAGCTCCATATCGAAGGAGAAGTCCATCGCCTCGATCGCCTGAAGTTTCTCGCCGGTCGCGCCGTTCTGAAGGTTCTCGTTCATGTTGGCATACCAGTCGTTGTATTCCTCCTGGATGCCCTGGAGATTGGACATCGCGTCTTCGAGCGTCGAGCGCTCGTCCTCGGTCTCACCCTCCAGCCCGTCGAGGAGCGCCTGGATCTCCTCCTCGGCCGCGGCGCGGTGCTTCTCGATCAGCTCCTCGACCGCCCCGCGGGCGGCCTCGACCTTCTCGTTGATCGCCTCGGCGGCGGTCTTCGCCGCGTTGACGGCGTCCATCCAGCGGTCCGGGCGGGACTTCGGCTTGATCCGTCGGGTGCGTGCAGTCGTCATGTGAAGGTTCCTTTCAGTTGAGGTCGATCCGGCGCGAGACCGGACGGGTGGGGTCAGGGGT
>Ga0256852_1000079_pt1 | contig 11371 bp, 1 predicted proteins | sample BONnt5_FD_181169 | JGI IMG/M metagenome (GOLD analysis project Ga0256852, IMG submission 181169) | Terrestrial sediment cell enrichment communities from Utah, United States - BONCAT_SYTO_Terrestrial_sediment - 5 | ecosystem: Environmental > Terrestrial > Deep subsurface > Rock core/Sediment...
TTTCGTGTTTTGAATGGGGTGCCGCACCTGCCGGTGTTGGATGTGAGCAACCCCTCGGCCGTTACCTCGCCTTCGGTGGGCATGCTGGTTTACAGCCCTGTGGCCCAAAAGCCGCTGGTCTACACCGGCTCCGGGTGGGAGAGCCTGTGCTCGGCCAATGTAGGGGCTGCCACGACCTCCTCCTTCACCGTACAGCAGGGCATTCCTTACCTGCCGGCCCTGACCGACGCACAGGCCGGCAGCGGGGCGGCCGGCGCCGTTTACTTTTCCAAAACCGACGGGGCCGTGAAAGTGCATAACGGAGCGGACTGGGGGCGGGTGGCGCTGCTGCGCCAGAGCCCTTCTTTTGCCATCAGCCCGGGCTTTTCCACTTCCAAAAATCTCAAGCTCTCCAAGCTGCCCGTACTCTCGAGCAACCCTGTCTTCAGCCAGCTTTCGGCCGGGGCTGTTTATATCAATGCCACCACCAAAGTGCTCCACTACTACGACGGGGCGGCCTGGCAGGAGCTGGGCTGCACGCCCGATGTGGAGACGGTGCTGGCCTCTTTTACCAACTCCACGGCCGAGGCCGGGGGCAGCATCACCTCCAATGGCGGCACGCCCCTCAGGCGCTACGGCATCATCTGGACCACCAGCCCTTCGGCCACCCTGGATGTAAGTTTCAGCACCAAAATCGAAGTGGTGCTCAGACCCGGCGATCCCCAGCCGGTGATTCCACTTTCTTTCCTGCCCACTTTAGAGCCCCTGTCGGCCAGCACCACGTACCGCATCCGGGCCTATGCCGAAAACGAGGTGGGCATCGGCTATGGCCAGACGCTCACCTTTACTACGGCCGTGGCCTCGGTTCCCAGCATCATCACCCTGCCCGGCACCGAGCCTACGCCCACCAGCGTGAGCACGGGCGGGCTTATTTCCCGCACCGGCGGGGTACCCGTGCGCGAGCGCTACCTGTTGTGGAGCGCCACGGGCGATCCTTTGGAGGCGCCCCACAGCGCGACAGCGATCAAGACCGACGCCGGTTCGGGCGGAGGGCGTTTTCCTGTGATTTTGGGCGGCTTGCAGGAAGGCACGACCTACTTTGTGCGGGCCTTTGCCCGCAACGACATCGGCCCTTCGCACGGGCAGCTGGAGACGATGGGCACCCTGCCGGCCACCACGCCGGTGCTCAGCTCGCCCTTGCCCCAGATCGAAAACATCACCGACGTGTCGGCCGCTACCCAGGTAACGGTCATCAGCAACGGCGGGGCGGAAGTCACTGAGCGGGGCGTGGCCTTTACCTCCCGCGAGCTGGCCCCGGGCGAGTGGCGCAGAGATCATGCCGACATCCTCCATCTTCCTTCCTCCACGCGCCTGGTGGCCGGCAACAGCCCCGACGTGGGCACCTATGCCTGCTTGCTCGAGCAGCTCACGCCGGGCCAGAAGTATTACGTGCGCACCTATGCCACCAACCGGGTGGGCACCAGTTACAGCTCCGAAACCAGCTTCCGTACCTCGGGCCTGCCCACCGTCTACACACTGGCCGTAAACGATATCCGGGGCTTTAGCGCCATGGGCTCAGGCCGGGTGAGCAGTGCCGGCAGATCGACTTTGAGGGCAAGGGGCCTGGTGTGGGGCACGAGCGAAAACTTTGACGCTGAAGCCGCCCTGGCCGATGCGGCCTATCATGTGGAGATACCGCTGGTGGCCAATCACAACAACCTGGGCGACTTTAGCAGAAAGATCGAAGGGCTAAGCGCCAACACCACTTACTGGATCAGGGCTTATGCTTCCAACACGCTGGGCACAGCCTTTGGCGAGCCTGTTCGGATACTGACCGGCACCCTGCCCCAGGTAAGCACGCTCAGCCCGGTAGACCCTATCACCCACGTGTCGGCTACGGTGAGCGGCAATGTGACCTTCGACGGGCGCCTGCCGCTTAGCGCAAGAGGTATTTGCTATAGCAGCACCAACCTTGAGCCTACGCTAGGGGATAGCTACAAGCAGGCCGGGGGAAGCGGCACGGGCAGCTTCTCGGTGCTGGTCGACAAGCTCATGGGCAACACCGACTACTGGGTGCGGGCTTATGTGACCAACGAGGTGGGCACTACTTACGGCGAGCCGGTGCTCATCCGCACCAGAATGCCCGTGCCGCCCACCGTTCAAACCTATGAGGTGCTGCGGGTGGATGCCTCCACGGCCACCGGGCGGGGCAATGTCTCCAATCACGGGGGCTCGCCTATAGAGGAGCGGGGCCTGGTGTGGAACACCTCGGGCAGCCCGCGGGTGGATGTGGCTACCGACTTCGGGCAGCTGAGCCCCTTTACACCGGGGCAGGGCACAGGCGCTTTTTCGGTGAACATGTCCGGGCTGGTGCCGGGCCGGAAGTACTACGTCAGGGCTTATGCCCGCAACGGGGTGGATGTGAGCTACGGCACTCAGGTAGAGTATATGCCTTACACCACCCCTTCGGTGGCTACGCTGGAAGTGTTTGACCAAACAGGCAGCAGCGCCAAAGGGCGGGGAGATATTTCTTTTAACGGGGGCAATGCCGTGACCGTGAGCGGACTGGTGTGGAGCCTCTACCCGGCGGTGCCCACTATCGAGAGCAATGCCGGGCGCAGCACCGGCACCACCGGAACGGGGGAGTTTGTGCATGATATAGCCGGCAGGCTGGGCCTGAAGGCCAACACCAGGTATAACGTCAGGGCCTATGCCACCAACCAGGCCGGCACCAGCTATGGGGGCATGCTCGACTTTACCACCGGTCCGGCCGAAGCACCCACCATCCAGACCAGGGCGGTGACGGCCATAGCAGGCACTTCGGCCCAGAGCGGGGGCGATGTGCTCAGCCTGGGCGGGGCCACCCTGGTGCGCACGGGCCTGGTGTGGAGCCGGGCAGCGGACGGGGATCCTACCCTTGACCATAAGCTGGGCAGCACCGTGCCGGGCACGCAGCCGGCCTTCAGCGGCCAGCTCACCGGCCTTGCCCCGGGCACCACCTACCGGGTGCAGGCTTATGTGGAGACCGATGCGGGCTTTATCGCCTATGGCGGGGTAGTGGAGTTCACCACCCTGCAGCTGCCTGTAGTCACCACCGACAGAGTGACGACCGGCAGCAACGCCCTTCAGGGGCTCACGGCCCGTGTAGAAGGCATGGTGGTGAGCAACGGGGGCACCTTTGTGAGAAAGAACGGGGTGGTGTGGGCCGCCCATAACACCCCCACGCTGGCCGATAATGTAAGCGCCCCCTCGGGTTCGGGCACGGGCGGCATCGACTTTACCATCACCGGCCTGATGGCCAATACCAACTACTGGGCCGGCGCTTACGCCACCAACGAGGCGGGCACGGCTTACGGGGCGATCATCCCTTTCACTACCGGCGCACCGATAGCTCCTTCCATCACCACGCTTGTGCCCAAAGTAACCGGGGCCACCACGGCCGAAGGGGGCGGGGAGATCACCAGCCACGGGGGAAGCGAGCTTTCCACGCGCGGGCTGGTGTGGAGCATTTACCAGAACTTTGACCCGGCGGCGGCGCCTGACGCCCAGGGCTGGCCGCGGCGCCTGCCCCAGACGGGCACGGGCACAGGCAAGTTCAGCACCAGCATGCCCGAGCTGGTGGCAGGGCAGACCTATTATGTGCGGGCTTTTGTCGAGCGTCGTTCCGATAACGTGATCACCTACGGGGCAGAAGTGAGCTTCCGGATGCCGGTAGCCCCTACCGTGGAAACCAAAGCCGTCACGCCTTTTTACCGCACCACGGCCACCTGCGGGGGCATCATTACCCACGACGGGGGGGCGGTGATCGAAGAGCGGGGCGTGGTCTGGGCCGAGGACGATGGCAGCGCCACCGTGCCTGACAGGCTCACCATGTCGCGCACGATCGATGCCAAGGTACTCGACTTTAGCAGCTCGCTCAAAAACCTCAAGCCCGGCACCGGCTATGTGGTGTGGGCCTATGCCGTGAACGTGGCCGGAGTAAGCTATGGCCAGCCGGTTACGTTTACCACCACCCAGGCCGGCCCGCCCGAGCTCACCACCGCCCCGGTGGCGGATGCCTCCATCACGGGCACGAGTGCGGTGAGTGGGGGCACCATCACCGACGAGGGGGGCCTGCCGCTGGGCACGCGCGGGGTGCTCTGGAGCCAGACGCCTAATTTTGACCCCGGGAACGCGGCCCAGGTGATGGGCCGCACCACGCAGAGCGGGCCTGCGATCAAGGGCAGCTTTAGCAGCAACATCCCCGGCGCGCTGCCTGCCCTGGTGCCGGGCCAGCGGTATTACGTCCGGGCCTATGCCGACAATGACCTCTACCGGGGCTATGCCACCAACACAGAAGAGTTTATTACCGACGACTACCCCAGCCTGGGCACGGTGGCAGACATTGAAGTTCTCCAGAATAGAGGCACCTGGGCCGAAGTAAAAGCTTCCATCCTCGACGACGGGCGGGCTGCCATCACCCAGCACGGGCTGATCTGGGGCCGGGTGGCCGACTTTGCCACCGGCCAGGACCTGCATGTGGGCCTGCATACCAAAACGGAGCTGGGCGCAGGCCGGACCGGGCCTTTTACCAGCCTGATGGAAGGGCTTGAGCCCAATACCGCATACTGGGTGCGTTCTTATGCCCGGAACGCCGTAGGGCTGCGCTATGGTGAGCCGCTGCGCTTTACCACTTCGGTAGTGGTGCCAGCACTGACCACTTCTGTTGTGGCGGCCACTTCCCAGACCTCGGCCCGCGGGGGCGGGCAGCTCTCCGACGACGGGGGGGAGGCAGTGCGCACCTGGGGCCTGATCTGGAGCGTGGGCCAGGACCCGCTCGTGGCCCAGCCCCAGGACGTGCTGAGGCGCGAGTTCAGCGGCTCGGAGCAGGATCCCTTCAGCTTTACTGCCGACCTGACTAGTTTGGGCGAGATGGACACGTATTGGGTCAGGGCTTACGCTGCCAACAGCGCCGGCACAGGCTATGGCGCACCGGTGTTCTTCTCCTTGATGGGCACCTCGCCTGAACTGGAGACGCTGGTGGTGACCGGCATTGAAGGGCGCCAGGCGCTGGGCGGGGGCAAGATCACCAAAGACGGGGGCTCACCGGTGCACACCTGGGGGCTGGTGTGGGATGCCGAAGCCCTCAACCCGGACATCAACCAGCACCGCCTCACCGAGATCAAGGGCAGCCAGATGGCCGTTTATGACTTTACCAGCCTGATGACCGGGCTGGAGCCAAACAAAAACTATAACGTCAGGGCGTATGCCATCAACGGGGTGGGCACGGCCTACGGTCCGCGCCTGAGCTTCCAGACGGCGGCCCTGCCTACGCTTACGGCCACCAAACTGCTGGCTGAGCCCAACACGACGACCGGCTTGGTAGAGGGCACGCTCACCGACAACGGGCGCATGCCGGTAAGTGAGCGGGGCTTTGTGTGGAGCACCCTCAACGATCCGCTGGCGGCCATGCGCACGAGCAACAAATGGAGGGACCCAACTCCCCCTCCTGTAACTGGTTACGCGAGCGGTTCGTTTACGACCACGATTACGGGCCTGACGGCAAATACCAGGTATTACGTGTGGGCCTATGCTACCAACGGGGTAGGCACCAGCTTTGGCGAATACGTCGAGCTCCAGACCAAAGCCATCACAGCGCCTGCAGTGGTGACAGCTGCCTTTGATGAGAGCAAGGTAACCGGCACTTCGGCCGAGAGCGGGGGGCATGTGGTTGACAACGGGGGCGATGCGCTAACAGGCTACGGACTGGAGTGGAGTACCACGGCAGACTTTAGGCCGGGCAATGTTGTCAGCCTGGAGGTGGGGAGAAGCATTGCCCCGCTGGTGCCTTTTAGCAGCAGCTTCTCGGGCCTTCAGCCCAAGACCAGGTACTGGGTGCGGGCTTATGCCAAAAATAACCTCAGGGGCACGGGCTATGGCGAGGCCAGGGAGTTCACCACGCCGGCCCTGGTGCCGGGTGTGGATGCGGTAAGCATCTCGGAGGTGACCCTGGTAAGCACCAGCAGCATCCGCGTGCGGGGCAGTGCGCGCATTGCCTCGGAAAACGGCGAGCCGGTCTCAGCCTACGGCCTGGTGTGGAACACCACAGGTACTGCGCCTGTTGCCGGCGATGGGCTAAGCACCTTTGTGCCGGTTGTGCCGGTAAATGGCTCAACGCCTGATCCGCTGGTAAGGGCTGGCACCACTCCCTTCAGCGGCCTGCTCGAAGGGCTGGCCCCGAACACGACCTATTACATCTGGGCTTATGCTGCCAACAGCGTGGGCACAGGCTACAGTGTGCGCCTGACCTATACCACGCCTTCGCTGCCGACAGTGACTACCACCTCGCCGGTAGCCCTGGCCACCATTACCACCAATGCGGCTAATGTGAGCGGCAATGTGAGCGCTAACGGGGGCTTGCCGGTGCGGGCCCGTGGGGTGGTGTGGAGCACGGATGCGGCTTTCGATCCGACGGGCTTGAAGCCTGCGGACATCGGCACCTTCTCAGAGGAAGTGTTTGCTTCGCCGACCAACACGACCGGCCTGAATGCCTTTACCCGCAACCTCACCGGCCTGGCGCAAGGGCAGACTTACTACGTATGGGCTTATGCCACCAATAGCCTGGGCACGGGCTACGGAGCCAGAGCGACCTTTAAGACGCGGGATGTACCGACGGTAGTAACCACTTCGGCCACTTACGATGCCGTTTCGGGCAAAGCCACAGGGGCAGGCGAGCTGACCGACAAGGGTGGGGCAAACGTGACGCACCGCGGCTTTGTGTGGAGCAGCACCGAGGCGCTGCCGACGCTGGAGAACACGGCGCCGGGGGAGAGAACCAAAGATCCGAACACGGCAGCAGGCAACACCACAGGCTTTGCCAACGGCGTATTCAGTGCAGAGCTGACCGGTTTATTGCCGGGCAGCACCTACAAGGTGCGGGCTTATGCCACTAACTCACTGGGTACGGGCTATGGAGACGTGGTGGAGCTGCAAATGCCGGCCGTAACGCCTACCATCAGCAAAGTGACGCTCTCGAATATGAGCACGAGCACGGCAGAGGGAGCGGCGAGTATCACAGATAAAGGGGGAGCGGCTATTACCAGACGCGGGCTTATCTGGAGCACCACTCCGACCATACCGAGCACGCTCACTTCGGCCAACAGCACTGAGCCACAGCTAGGCGATGCCACTGCCATTGCCGGTCAGCTCAGCGGCCTTGCAGAGGGGCAGACTTATTACGCGTGGGCCTGGGCCACCAACGATGCCGGCCTGACGGGCTACAGCCCGGTGGAAACTTTTATCCTTTGCCCGACCACGATGCAGGTGTGGCATATGAAGGACCTGAACGGGGCTCCGGAAGACAAGGAGGTGACTTACCGCGTGGTTACGAGCAGCGCCTCGGGCAAAGCCGCCTGCTGGCTGGGCCAGAACCTGGGCGCCGGCAGACAGGCCAGCTCTGCGGCGGATGCTACCGAAGAGGCCGCCGGCTGGTACTTCCAGTTCAACCGCAGGCAGGGGTACAAGTTCACCGGCACCACCCGTACGCCTGCCAGTGCCCAGGTGGCCTGGACGACCAGTATTAGTGAAGACAGCCCTTGGTTAGACGATAATGATCCGTGCCGGCTGCTGCTGGGCGGGGGCTGGCGCCTGCCTACGGGTGCAGAATGGACCAATGCCGACGTTTCGCAAAACTGGGGCTCGGTAGCGCAGGCTTACGGCTCCGGGCTGGCTTCGGACCTGAAGCTGCATATGGCCGGTTATCTGGGAAGTGCCAACGGCCAACGTTACAGCTGGGGCAGTGCAGGTTTCTACTGGAGCAGCAGCCAGGCTACATCTACTTCTAATGGTAGCAACCTGAATCTGGGAGGTTCAGTTGCTGTAGGAACATTGGGCAAGGCAAACGGAGCCTCGGTGCGCTGCTTGCGTGAGGAGGTGGTGAAAACAGTGCCAACAGTAGGCAGCGTAGCTGTTTCGGACATGACTACTACTACGGCCAAGGGTACGGCAGTCGTTGCCCTGAACGGAGGAGAACCTATTCTGGCACGCGGCCTGGTGTGGAGCACGGATCCGGCTGTGGATCCGGCTACCATCACGGCACCAAATCGAGTAGGAGAAAGCATCCCATCTGCTACTTCCACCGACGGAGTGGGTACTTTCAGCCTCCCGATAACAGGGCTGCAGCAGAGTATGCCTTACTCTGTGTGGGCTTATGCGACCAACAGCAAAGGCACCGCCTACAGCTGGCAGCCAGCCAACGTTATGCTTTGCCCGGCTACCATGCAGGTGCGGCATGTGAAGGACCTGAACGGGGCTCCGGAAGACAAGGAGGTGACTTACCGCGTGGTTGCGAGCAGTGCCTCGGGCAAAGCCGCCTGCTGGCTGGGCCAGAACCTGGGCGCCGGCAGACAGGCCAGCTCTGCGACGGATGTTACCGAAGAGGCCGCCGGCTGGTACTTCCAGTTCAACCGCAGGCAGGGGTACAAGTTCACCGGCACCACCCGTACGCCTGCCAGTGCCCAGGTGGCCTGGACGACCAGTATTAGTGAAGACAGCCCTTGGTTAGACGATAATGATCCGTGCCGGCTGCTGCTGGGCGAGGGCTGGCGCCTGCCTACGGGTGCAGAATGGACCAATGCCGACGTTTCGCAGAACTGGGGCTCGGCAGCGCAGGCTTACGGCTCCGGGCTGGCTTCGGACCTGAAGCTGCATATGGCCGGTTATCTGGGAAGTACCAACGGCCAAATTAGCAGCCGGGGCAGTGCAGGTTTCTACTGGAGCAGCAGCCAGGCTACGCCTACTTCTAATGGTAGCAGCCTGAATCTGGGAGGTTCAGTTGCTGTAGGAGCATTGGGCAAGGCAAACGGAGCCTCGGTGCGCTGCTTGCAGGATGAGTACAAACCCGTCAAGCCGGTGGTAGGAACCGTCACGCTTTCGAATAATACATTGACCAGTGCTGCAGCTTCGGCGCCGTTCTGGAATAATGGCGGCATGGAGATAACAGGCCAGGGGCTGGTGTGGAATACGAGCGGGGATCCGATCCACGGGAATGGAACCGTTATTGCAAGTGGAAGCAGCACCAATAGCATCAGCGGAACACTGGCAGGTCTGGCTGAAGGCACCAACCTATACTATGTGCGGGCTTTTGTCACTATTAACAGCACCGAAATCGTCTACGGTCCGGTACTCACTTTTAGGCATTGTCCTGCGCCGACTGTAGCCCACCAGGCCGGGGTGAATGGCGCAGCGGTTACCAAAACGGTTGCATACAAGACCGTGAGCACGAATCTTACCGGAAGTTACAAGTGCTGGATTACCCAGAACCTGGGAGCCAGCCGTCAGGCGGCCACCGCAATGGATGCGGACAGCCCGTACAACTCCGCTAATGATGCTGCCGGCTGGTACTTCAAATTTGGTGTGCTAGACAGTTATCAGCACGATGGCAATACACTCACTCCTGCCTTGTCAGGGGCATGGTATCCGAACAACAAGACTCCTGCTGGCAACTGGAGTCCGGCTACGGACCCTTGTGGGCAAATGCTGGGAACAGGTTGGCGGGTCCCTACTACAACAGAGTGGACCAGTGTTGTTACCAATGGTGATTGGACAACAGATACCTATAATTCGGTATTAAAGCTGCATGCGGCCGGTTATTTAACTAATACGGGTGCACTGGGGACTACCCGGGGGGTAGAAGGAAGGTATTGGAGCAGCAATACAGTTGGGGGATTTGAGGATGGCAAAGCACGATATCTGAGAATAGTGTCAAATAAGAGCTCAATAACTTTCGGTGATAAAGCAAGTATGGCTACTCCACTCCGCTGCCTGAAGGACTAAAAGCATGACAGCGGGTGTACAACTGTTGCAAGCCGGCTTGGTGGCAACTAAGCCGGCTTGCTGTGAGAAAGTAGGTATAAAGCCTTCCAGCATGCATCATTTCGAAATTTAGTTCCAGGATGAAAAGCATAGAAAGCGCCCCAGGTATGACTATGGGCGTTTTTTATGCCGTTTATACAAATACCAACATCAAGTGGTTTGTGCGCATCGAAGTTGGTGCGACACCGCTGCTGCGTGGGGATCGAGCGGTTGCCTGAGAGGGTACGAGCCAAAAAGCGCATCACGAAAGCGGCAAAGCCCGGCGTATGCCGGTGGCCCGGAAGCATGGCCTAATCGCATATGAGCTTACAACAGGCTTATAAATCCGCCCCCTAAATAACACATGCTTGCCTTTACCCATTGGTTTCCTGCTGCTTCGGATTTCCCATATCACCGACATATCAGCCCGCACCCAGGTTTCCATCCTCAACAACGTCGGTGCCGAGGTACTGGCAGAAGAGGGGCTTTGCAGCAGGCTCATGCCTCCGGTTCGTTGTGTGGCCGATGCACTGCCCGTGACGAAACCTACGGTAAGTACTGTTAAGGTGGAAAGTTTGGGCACAAGTACGGCAGATGTTACGGCTGTGCTGACCACCCGTGGCGGAAGGTTCGTAACTGAACAGGGTTTTGTGCTCAAGACCAGTAATGTGGTGCCAACGGCGGCCGATACCCACCTGGCGATGAGCCTAGCGGGGGACAACTTCGGTACTAAACTGGAAGGGCTAATAGAAGGCCCAACGTATTATGTGTGGGCCTATGCCTCCTATAGTATACCTAGCGGTGAAATGAAAGTGTATAGCCCGATGGCAAAAAGTTTCAAGATCTGTCCTCCCGCCATCGCGGTCAATCACACAACTGCAGATGGCGTTTCGGCTGGAAATGGCCCTATCACTTACCAGGTGATCAGCAGCGACGTAACGGGCGTGGCAAAATGCTGGATTACGCGCAACTTGGGCGCAACGAAAGACGAAAGTCAGATCACTGTTTCGGATAATACGCCGGAAGCAGCCGGCTGGTATTGGCAGTTTAACCGCAAGCAGGCCTATGCTCGCACTGGTTCCCGCACAAATTGGGCCAGCAGCATTTCGGAAAGTCTTGACTGGAGTGCCGCGAATGACCCCTGTACAATACTTTTAGGAAGCGGATGGCACGTTCCGACTTACACCGATTGGCTGAATGCGGATAACTTGCAAAACTGGGCTACTGCTACAGACGCTTATAACGCTGTGTTAAAGCTTCATAATGCCGGCTATTTAGATGGAGGTGGTGTGATGAGAGAACCAGGTGTCTCAGGTCATTACTGGAGCAGTAGTTCGGCATCAACTGGAAGCGCCTGGGAGCTGGCTACGGGTTTGGGATCTACCAGGTCGTTGGGCAAAACAACTGGTTTTTCAGTTCGGTGCGTGAAAGACTGATGATGAGTACTCAAAATAAGGCACTGCGCCAAAAGACGGAGTAACGATGAGGGGAGAAGCGATTAGCTTCTCCCTTCTTTATTGGTCGCATTTTGCAGCGTTCCTAACGCTGCTCAACCGAGAGC
>Ga0256852_1000080_pt1 | contig 11345 bp, 19 predicted proteins | sample BONnt5_FD_181169 | JGI IMG/M metagenome (GOLD analysis project Ga0256852, IMG submission 181169) | Terrestrial sediment cell enrichment communities from Utah, United States - BONCAT_SYTO_Terrestrial_sediment - 5 | ecosystem: Environmental > Terrestrial > Deep subsurface > Rock core/Sediment...
GGTAAGTACCCTGCCCATCATCAACACTTAGACGCGGTAAGCGCCCATGATCGAACTCTTCCAGCACCGGGGTTACTACACAATCTACCATCTGCCTGAGAAAGGCCTCTACCTGTCCCGATGCCAGGAGGACGGCTACGTCGTCATCACGGGCGATCTCGGCCGCCTGATCGCGGCGCTGGATCTGCAGGACAACATGGCCGAGCACGAGAGCGCCCTGCCCGAGTGGGCCTTCTCTCCGGTTGCCTATGAGCCCCTCGGAGTTACCACGCCCGAATTCGCCGCGAACTGATCCAGATCAAGCGCTAGCCGCTCTCAACAAGCGCCCCGACCCGGGCGCTTTTTCTTTCTTGTCTCGTTTGCATTTTTGTGCAAATACAAATGAAGGAGCAAATCGAAATGCAAAAGTTCAGACGCACCGCTCACGTTGGCATGAGCGCTGAAGACAAGCGCAAGCGTATGTCCTCGATCGGAGGATCGGACGCCAAGATCATCATGGGTGATGATGAGCAGGCGATCATCCAGCTCTGGCTGGAGAAGCGCGGCGAGGCCGAGCCCGAGAACCTCGACGAGGTTGTTCTGGTCCAGCTCGGCAACGTCACCGAGAGCCTGAACTTCGATCTCTTCGAGCATCACACCGGCCTGTGGGTCACGGACGAGCAGCAGAAGGTGTTCCATCCGGACTTCCCCTTCCTGCACGGCACCCTCGACGGCAAGGTGCGCCAGACCCTGGAGGGTCCGGTCCTGGGGATCATGGACGCCAAGTTCATGCTGCCCTTCAACGACTGGACGATCGAGGGCGCTCTCGAAAAGCACTGGGCGCAGCTGCAGCACAACATGGCCTGCACCGGCACCGAGCGGGCCTGGCTCTCGGTGATCAAGGCCACCGGCGGTTACGCCTACATCGAGTGCGAGGCTGACTTCTTCTTCCAAGTCTCGATGATCGAGGCCGAGAAGCGCTTCTGGGAATGCGTCCAGACCGGTGAGACGCCGACGCTGGCGGGTGTCGAGCGCACCAACGCTCCGAAGCCGGCACAGGTCGTGGTCTACGACATGTCCGACAAGAACGAGTGGGCCGTCCACGCCCAGCGCATCGTCGAGACCCTGCTCCAGTCGGAGATCCACGATCTCAGCAAGAAGAAGCTGAAGGAACTCATGCCGGAGGACGCGGCGATCGCCAAGGGCCACGGCGTCACCCTGAAGCTGTCCAGCAACAACAGGGTCCTCTTCGAGATCGACGGATCCAAGGAGGTCAAGAAGCAAGCCAAGGTCGCCGTTGAAGGCGAAGAGACGGCAAAGCCCAAGCGCAGCCGAGCCAAGAAGCAACCCGAACCCGCCCTCGCGGCATAAAGGAGAACGAACATGGATATCAAACAGATCAAGCAAGTCTTCAAGGACAACGGCGTCACCCTCGGTGCCGACGATGCATGGCAAGTCCAGGGCACCTGGGTCATCAAGCATAAGGCTCTGGAGCGCCTGGCGGCCGAGGCGAAGATCAAGTGGCACGAGCCCAAGACGATCCGCGCCGAGCGCGACGAGTGCGTCGTCCTCGTGAGCGCCAGCCGCACCGACAAGGACGTCTACGAGTGGTCCTACGGCGAGTGCGCCATCAGCGTGACGGGTGGCTTCGGCAACTACAAGGTCAAGCCTGGTGGCAACATGGCGGCTTACGTCTATGCCATGGCCGAGAAGCGCGGCAAGGATCGCGTCATCCTCAAGCTGGTCGGCCTGCACGGCGCCTACTCCGAGGAAGAGGCTGACGACTTCAAGGACAAGAACCTGAAGGACTTCAGCAACACGAAGGACGAGCCCGATGCTCCGGCAGAGACCACCAAGGTCAAGGCCGAGCCTGCACCGCAGCGCGAGGTTGCCAAGCAGGAGCCCGAGCCGTCCCACATCGAGGACCTGAAGGGCGACGATCCGGAGCCCTCCAAGCCGAAGCCCGCGCCGCAGAACGACAACGGCCCTGCGAAGCTCGAGGACGAGATCAAGACGAAGATCAAGAAGGCCAAGACCATCAACGCGGTCACGGACCTGATGCTCCACGCCGACACCCAGAAGGCTCTCAACGAGCTGCCCGAGGGCATCCGCGACGAGCTGCGCGACTTCGCCAAGGCCCGCCTCGTCGAGCTGGGCTGGCCGACCAAGAAGGCCTCCTGATGGGGGTCTTCACCTGGGACGATCGCATGATCGCCATGCAGGCTCTCGGTGACGTGAGCCTCGCCATGGAAGCCAAGTTCGACTGGAGAGTGCGCCATCACGGCGTACTCCTCCTCTCCGGAATGGGAGAGTCTGAGCATACCTCGATGCTGATCCCAGAAGGGCAAGGCACCAACCCATACGACTGCGTTGACGATCACTGGCGGCAGCTCACCGAGGGCTTCCAGATGGTCCGATCGCAGAAGCTGAATGGAGTCTTCGCATGGTCGACGGCGATGAAGGACTGGTTCCTGATCCCGACGGAACAGCTGCAGGCGGCGTAGAGCGCAAGCCAGGAGGGCCGGACGATTACGTCCGGCTCGCCACCCTCGTCATCAACACCTTCATCGAGTCCCGTGAGGACATGGAGGACTGGTGGCGGGGCGAGAAAGACAACCGCAAGAAGTACGGCGTCACGCCCGAGCACGAGATGAAGCTGGCCCAGGTCTGCAAGGACCGACTGGCCGCCGTCCGGCTCCAGCAACGCAAGAAACCCAAGAGCCCCTACAAGAAGAAGAGACTGATCTGATGTCAGCCAAATCCGATCTCCGGCAGATCTTCCTCGTACATCTGGACGGCAAGCTCCTTGCCTATTCCGCCTACGATCAGGAGAAGATCGAACTCCTGCCCAAGGGCAAGCCCCTGAAGGCCCAGTTCACCCAGTCGCGCAGCATCCCTGAGAACAATCTCTACTGGGCGATGCTTCGGGTGACAATCGACAACCACGAATATTTCACCCAGCCCGAGCCGCTGCACCGGATGCTCCTGGCGGCGCTTGGACTGGTCGAGCCCTTCATCGACATCGACGGCAACATGCAGATGATCCCCTCGTCTACCGCCTTCGACAAGATGGAGACCGATGCCTTCCAGCGGTACTTCTCCGATGCCGCCAACCTGATCTGCCAGAAGATCCTTCCTGGCACCAACCCCGACGATCTTATCCACGAGGCGAAAACACGATGCGGCTACAAGAAAGCGGCCTGACGTCTGCAGCTCGCGCTGCGCTCAGCGAACCGGCACCGGTGGTGACCGGCAAGACCGATGACAAGACCATCCGACGGATCTTCAAGGGCTGGACGCCGGAGTCCCCGTTCAATCCCGAGATCGAGCTGGAGGTTGCAGCCAGCCTCCGCGATGCGGTCGTGCAGGAATACAACGTGTTCAAGTTCAACCTCGCCGGCGAGCCCAGGACACCTCGGCAGGCCATGGCCCAGATGACGCTGGCCCAGAAGCTCCACAACCTCCGCGGCTGGAGCAAGCGCATGATCGAGAAGTATCTCGACGCCAATTTTCCGAATGCCGAATGGCTCAGAACAGAGGTAACGATATGAACACCTATGCCATCGCCGATCTGCACGGTCGGTTCGATCTCGCCAAGGCGGCCGTCGCGGCGATCGAGGCCCGCGCCCAGGAGCCAGGCACGATCGTCTGGCTCGGCGACTACATCGATCGCGGGCCCGAGAGCCGGCAGCTGATCGAGTTCCTCATGGCCGGACCCCAGACCGAAGGCTGGGAATGGGAGTATTTGAGGGGCAATCACGAGGACATGATGATCCAGTGCCTGTCAGGTCAGGCGCCGCTGCGCTGGTGGATTGGCAACGGTGGCGGGGCGACCATGATGTCATACGGACAGAAGGTCGGCGAAGAGGTTAGGCCTGAGATTGTCCCTCTTCAGCACCTGTTATGGATGGCAACGCTACCGTTCATGGTGAGCGACGAGTATCGCATTTTCGTTCATGCGGGAGTCGATCCTACTATTCCGATCGCCGACCAGGATGTGCAAACTCTCCTCTGGATGCGATATCAGGCCGGCTTCCAAGAAGGGCACGGCGATCGCCATGTAGTTCATGGCCATACCCCCGAAAAGGATGGACCGCTCGTTTTCTCCGGCCGCACCAACCTCGACACGCTGGCCTGGGCCACCGGCCGCCTTGTTGTCGGTGTCTATGACGATGAGGTTCCTGGCGCTGCCGTGGACTACATCGAAGTGAAGCTGCCTTCTATTCAGGAATTAGCAGCATGAGCAAGCTCTGGTGCCCGAACTGCGATCACGAGCACAACATGGGCGATTATCCGGATCACCTGACCGACATGGTGAACAACCGCTTCGAATTCGAGTGCGAGAAGTGCGAGGCCGAGTTCGATGTCCATGTTGACTGGGATCCCGATTTCTACCCGCTCGACGACACCATCAAATTGAAAGAGGCAAGGCATGATTGACGGAAGAACTCTTATCGCTTGGGGCTTCCAGACGGGGAAGCACTTCAAGCCTATGATGGCCAAGGCGAACGAGATGCGCTCGGCCGGCGCGGATGACGACACGATCTTCGCCCATCTGCAGACGATGGTGCCGGTCGAGATCTCCTTCCGCACGAACGGGATCCCCTACTCCATGTTCATCGACGCCGAGAACGATCTCGAGCGCCAGAACATCGAGGCCGTCGGCAAGCACATGGACGCCCTCATGCGGGTGCCCACGATCGTCGCTGGCGCGGTTATGCCCGATGCCTGCCCCAGCGGTAGCCAGGAAGGCACGATCCCCGTGGGTGGCGCTGTGGCGGCCAAGGATGCGATCCATCCTGGGTTCCACTCGGCCGACATCTGCTGTTCGGTGGCTATCACGGTCTTCAAGCGCAACGACGATCCGAAGAAGCTGCTCGACGCCGTGCAGGCGGTGACGCACTTCGGGCCTGGCGGCCGCAAGAACATGCTTCCGCCGCCGCATGCGATCATGCATGAGATCCACGGCAACCGGTTCCTGGCGGATCTGGAGAACTTCGCTGTCGGTCACTTCGCTTCTCAGGGCGACGGCAACCACTTCGCCTATGTCGGGACGCTGAAGTCCACCGGACAGCTGGCTCTCGTGACCCATCACGGTTCCCGCGGCCTCGGCGCCCAGCTCTACAAGAAGGGCATGGCGGTGGCCAAGCGCCACACCGCGATCGTCGCCCCGAAGGTGCCGAGCCACAACGCATGGATCGACTTCAACTCGAAGGACGGTCATGAGTACTGGCAGGCGCTTCAGATCGTCCGGCACTGGACCAAGGCAAGCCACTTCGCCATCCACGACATGGCCGCTCGCGAGATCGGCAACCAGATCGTCGATCGCTTCTGGAACGAGCACAACTTCGTGTTCCGGCGCGACGACGGGCTCTTCTATCACGGCAAGGGCGCAACCCCGAGCTGGAGCGGATTCAGCGCGGACGATGACGGCCGCACCCTGATACCGCTGAATATGGCCGAGCCGATCCTGATCGTCGCTCACAAGGACAAGAAGGAAGCTCTCGGCTTCGCGCCGCACGGTGCCGGCCGCAACCTCGGACGGAAGGCCTTCCTGAAGGACAACCAGCCCGAGATGCCGGCAGGGATAGACGCCCGCTTCTACTGCGGCAAGCCGGACCTGTCCGAGTTGCCTCAGGCCTACAAGAACGCGGCGTCGGTTCGGGCCCAGATCGAGAAGTACGGCCTCGCCGAGGTCACCGATGAGGTCATCCCCTACGGCAGCATCATGGCTGGCGACTGGGAGCATGACGCACCCTGGAGGAAGAAATGACCACAAAGACGCAAGCTGAAATCGAGGTCGAGGGCATCGCCGAGGATCTGTTGAAAACCAACAAGGTCCTGACCTTTGCGGCTCGGGACCTGGGCTTTCCGGATCATACGGCCATCCATGGCGCAGCCAAGACCATCCTGGCGAACTGGATGGCGTGGGCGATCTTCTACGATCGCATCAACCAGGGGCAAGCGGGCGATGATGCGAGCTGATCACGTCATCCGCCATGGCGGCTACTTCTACCGGCCGAAGGCTCAGGGCTATACCGCCCATGTCCATGAGGCCGGTCGGTGGACCAAGGAAGAGGCCGAGAAGCACATCAACCACGATCCGCTCCACATCGTGACCATCCACCATGAGAGCGAGTTCGGCGCTCACCAGGGTGTCATCCCCTTCCCGAAAATGGCGAGGGACTGACACCTACTAGATCTTGTGTTTGCGCACTTGCATTTGCGCTTGAATGCGAATATAAAATGCAAATGCGTGAGCTTGCGTTACCACCACCTGTCGGATTTCGGAAGGCCATCCCGGTCACCGTGAAACTTCAGGTGGTGTTGGCTCAAGGGGCCAAATGTACGGCCTGCGGGCAGCGTCTTGGAAAGCTTGATGAAATCGAGTTCGACCATGTGCCCGCCATTCAGTTGCGCTGCTGGGATCCGGTTAAAAAAGACACGATCCCGGCCTGCAACGACCCTGAGCATATCGAGGCAAAGCACATCGACTGCCACGCCGAGAAAACCACAGGGCGCAAGGGCGAAAGCAAGCTGACCCGACGGCAGGGTGATCAATACGAGATCGCCAAGACCCGACGGCTTGCTGAACAGGAGGCGTTTCGACGCCAGATGCTCAGCAAGGGCGAACCGGAACCCGAAGAGGAGTCCAAAAAGAAACCAAAAAGACAGTGGCCGAAACGGCCTTTTCCAAAGGGATCTAAAGGATGAAGCGGGACCTTCGCGACGTGAAGATTGCAGCCGAAGAAGTGATGAAGACGAACGGCATCTCTGAATACCATTTCGTTATTGGCAAGGGGAAGCACAACAAGTTCAAATTCCATCACGGCGGCGCCTGGCACACGGTCGTGTTCTCTTCCACTCCTCGTTCGCACTGCGGGTTCAACTACATCCGCCAGGACATCAACAAAGTTCTTCGGGCCGCCGCCTGAGACCAACCCTTCCAACCTCGGAATAACCTCCATGCTTTCCAAACTCCTCTCCACGCTGGGTTTCCGGCGTAAGCCCGAGACTGTCTCTGAATTCGTCACCGTCGGTTCTTTCTCCGAGGCTGACTTTTCAGCCATCACCAAGGCCGTTGACGAGGCCCTCGCCCAGGAAGATGCCGCTCGTGAACCCGAGCTGTTCCTCGTCGTGAAGCCCAAGGCCATCGACGCCGAGACAGGCGAGGAGATGGAGCTCATGACCATCACCCAGCTGATGAAGCGCATGAAGGTCACCCAGGTTGATTCCGCCATGCGCCTTGCGGCCAGGAAGGGCTGGGCCGTCGTCTACCACAACGGACAGGGCAAGTTTGCCGTGCCGAAGAGCTACGTTCACTGGCGCGATGGAGCCCAGAAACTCGGCCGCCGCCACCGCACGAAGACCTATCCCGCTCAGGCTTCACGCATCGTCGGTCCCGCGATCGGCGCTGATCTCTTCACCAACTCCACACAACACTAACAACACTTCGGAGTGTTCACATGAATACGCTCACTGGCGTAGCTCACCCTACGCCGGCAAGGGATTACTTTGCCGGCATGGGCCAGGCGGTCGCCGACCGCACGGTCAATCGCAAGGTCCAGAACGCCGACGGCACGACTCGAGTCGAGACGTGGGCCGAGGTTTCCCAGCGCGTGGCCCTTGGCAACGCCCTTCTGGAGCCGCGCTCCCAGCTCGTCGAGTCCGAGCGCTTCCGCATGGAGCATCACCTTCGGCAGGCTTCGCTACTGATGTCGGGCCGCCACCTTCAGCACGGTGACGAAACCCAGCCGACCCGCAACCAAGAGGTCTTCACGAACTGCTCGACCGCCGCCACGACCTTTCTGCTGTTCTACCTCCTGCTGAACGGCTCCGGTGTGGGCCGCGCCTACGACGACTCGATGATCAAGGCCGATCTCAACCAGATGCCGATCGTCGTCCCCGTGATCGAGTGGTCGCATCAGGACGTTGCCTCCGGTGGTATCACCGGTTACCTGACGCGCCGCCATGCCGAGCATCTCTATGCCGGACGCAAGATCACGATCTTCGAGGTTCCTGACTCCCGCGAGGGCTGGGCCAAGGCGATCGAGGTTATCGAGCGCATGGCTTATGAAGGCCGCCGCGACGAGGTCCTGATCATCGACTTCACGCCGGTTCGCCCGCGCAACTCTCCGATCATGGGCATGCAGGGCCGCCCTGCCTCCGGTCCTGGCCCGCTGATGGGCGCGATCTCCTCGATCGCCAAGCTCCGCGATGCCGGCATGGATAAGTGGCGCGCTGCCATCTACGCCGACCACTATGCTGCCGAATGCGTTCTCGTCGGTGGCGCCCGCCGCGCAGCCCGCATGGCGACAAAGTACTGGAAAGACCGGACGATCTTCGACTTCATTGAGCTGAAGCGCGGTGGCTTCCTGTGGTCGTCGAACAACTCGGTGACGATCGACGAGGAATTCCGCACGGCGGTGAAGAAGGTTCACCCGCTGGTCGCCAAGTTCCCCGAGGTCGAGATCGAGAACCGCTTGTCGGTCCTGCTCCTCACCAAGCAGATCACCGATGATGAGGCTCACGCCTACCGCGTTATCCGCCGCCTGGCATACGCCGCCTACCACGACCAGACCGGTGAGCCCGGGCTGATCAACGTCGACAAGCTCACCCAGAAGGGCGACGTCTCGGATTATGTGGATGGCTTCTACGCCGAGTCCGCGAAGTTCCAGATCGACGAGGACACGCGGCCGCTGATGATTGCTCTGGCCGAGGTCGTTGTTGGCCTCACCTACCAGATGATCACCAACCCGTGCGGTGAGATCTGCCTGCTGCTGCTCGGCGCTTATTGCGTGATCGCGGACGTGGTCCCTTTTCATGCTCAGAACGATGACGATGCCGAGGACGCCTTCCGCACGGCCGTTCGGGCCCTGATCCGCACGAACCTGATGGACTGCCTGTATCGGCGCGAGGTCAATCGCACCAACAGAATTGGTGTCGGCATCACCGGTTTCCATGAATGGGCCTACAGCCGCTTCAAGTTCGGCTGGAAGGACATCGTCAACGAGCAGAAGTCGATGGACATGTGGCTGATGCTCTCGCGCTTCAAGCGAGCCATCGTCCAAGAGTCCGAGGCCTATGCCACCCTCCTGGGTGTCGCTGTTCCGCACACGAACACGACGTTCAAGCCGGCCGGCACGACGTCGAAGCTGTTTGGCCTCACCGAGGGTGCTCACCTTCCCTCGATGCGCGAGTTCCTGCGCTGGGTCCAGTTCCGCAACGACGATCCGTTGGTCGAGGAGTACGAGGCCAAGGGCTACCCGATCAAGCGCCTGAAGCAGTATTCCGGCACGACGGTTGTTGGGTTCCCGACGAAACCGCGCATCTGCGAGCTGGACGGCGGTGAATGGGTGGTGACGGCCGCCGAGGCGACCCCTGAGGAGCAGTACGAGTTTCTCAGGTTGCTCGAAAAGTACTGGATCCGCGGCGTGGCCGAGGATGGCGTGACCCCTCTGGAGGAGTCGGGTAATCAGGTGTCCTACACCCTGAAGTACGACCCGAAGGAGGTCACCTACGACCGCTTCCTCGAGACCCTGATCGAGGGCCAGTTCTCGATCCGCTGCTGCAGCGTGATGCCCCAGGCGGACACAACCGCTTACGAGTATCAGCCGGAGCAGCCGGTGACGAAGCATGAGTTCGAACTGATCGCAGCTGCGATCCATGCGGACAACATGCGGGAAGAGGTCGGCTTCGAGCATATTGATTGCTCGGCAGGCGGCTGCCCTGTTGATTTTAACGAAGAGGCTGACTTCACGGACGTGAACAAGGCTCTCGGCGTCGAGATCGAAGAGGACGTCACCTACGACGCCGAGTACCGCATGTACGGCTTCGACGGATGCCCCTGGTGCGATCGGGCCAAGGGTTTGCTCGATGCTCTCGGTCTTCGCTTCAACTACGTCCGCATCAACGACAAGCAACTCCGCAAGGAGTGGATGGACGAGCGCGGCTTCCTCGGTGATCAGCGCACCTTCCCCAAGGTGTTTGCTCTCACTGATACCCACGAGGTCCTGATCGGTGGCTACACCGAGCTGGCTCAATACTTCGGCGTGGACGTCGAGGTCTAACAACAGCGGGGCGCCTACGGGCGTCCCCTCCCCTTTCTTTTCAACTGGAGGACTACCATGGGTTTTTATTTCAAGAAGCTTCGCGATGATGCCGTGATCCCGCAGCGGGCCACTCCTGGCTCGGCTGGCATGGATCTGGTGGCTGCGATCGATCAGGCCATTCCGGTCGGTCCTGGCGAGACCAAGCTGATCGGCACCGGCCTTGCCGCTTCGATCCCCCCTGGCTACGAGATCCAAGTGCGCCCGCGCTCCGGCCTCGCCCTCAAGCACGGCCTCACGGTGCTGAATGCGCCTGGCACGGTGGACTCGGACTATCGCGGTGAGATCGGCGTCATCCTGCACAACACATCGCAGAAGACCTACCACGTGAACCCGGGCGAGCGGATCGCTCAGATGGTGGTCACCACGTATTCGATCGGTGCCTTCTTCCAAGAAGTCGACGATCTCGATGCCACCAACCGCGGCGCCGGCGGCTTCGGCTCGACGGGCAACTAATCATTCACAACTGGAGACAAGACATGGATATCACCACTGCAGGCCATAAGGCCGACAACCTGATCTTCGCCGAGATCCTCAAGCAGGATAAGATGTGGGGCGATGCCAACGAGCGCGCCGACGCTTCCCAGGGCCAGCTGCTGCGAGCTGCAATCGCCCAGCAATACGCCCTCCTGGCCCGCCAGATGGGCCACGACAACGCCTTCGACAATCCATCGACGATCTACCCAGCCGACTGGTCGGGCTTCCGCGACTACGGCTCGGACGTAGCCAACCTCGTGGTGGCCGTGGCGTTCCTCCGGCAGGAGATCAAGCGCAAGATCGCGGCCGGCGAATCCACCGAGCGCCTTGCTCGCAACACAGCAACACAGCCATACCTGGCTGACCAGCCGAACCAGATCGAGGGCTGATCATCATGATGTGGGCAATCATCTCTCGCACCGGCGACATCCTCCAGCTCATCGGCCTGGGCACCCTGCTGACCGGCACGGTGTGGGGCACGGTAAAGATCGTGAAACTTTTCCGCTGAAATGCGCTTGCATTCAAACGAATGCTAATGTAAATGCAAATGCAAGGGGGTCGGGGATGGCCCCCTCCAATCTCCCAGGAGGACCACAAGTGAGCTTTTTCAATCTGTTCAAGAAGGGTGCTGCCGACGTTCTGGTCAAGGTGACCGGCAAGAAGGAAGTACTCGAGGCTGGCATGGGCATTGCAGCTCTTGCAGCCAATGCCGACGGCAAGGTCGACGAGGCCGAGATCGTTGGTGCCATCGAAGGCGTCAAGCAGATCGACGCCCTGAAG
>Ga0256852_1000081_pt1 | contig 11299 bp, 8 predicted proteins | sample BONnt5_FD_181169 | JGI IMG/M metagenome (GOLD analysis project Ga0256852, IMG submission 181169) | Terrestrial sediment cell enrichment communities from Utah, United States - BONCAT_SYTO_Terrestrial_sediment - 5 | ecosystem: Environmental > Terrestrial > Deep subsurface > Rock core/Sediment...
CGTGAAGTCCGTGTAGTCGATGTTCGTGGGCTTCACGTAGGCCAACAGGATCCTGTCGTCCCCGAAGGAGATGACGGTATCGTTGCCGACCAGGGCGACGTGCGCGGCCTTCCAGGCCGCGAAGTTGTCGGCCGTGATGCCGGAGAACACCGCGGACAGGTCGATCACGTCCTGGTTGCCCGTCGCGTCCCCGAACCCCGTGATGCGGTCGGTGACCGCGCCCGAGGAGTCGGCCGTGAACACGAACGTGTCGTTGCCGGCCCCGCCGACGAGGGTGTCGGCGCCACGACCGCCGATGAGGACGTCGTGCCCCAAGCCGCCGCGCAGCTCGTCATTGTTGGACGAACCGTAGAGGGTATCGTCGCCGGCGCCCGCATCGATGTACTTCAATCCCGTGATGCTCGAGAAGCCCCTGAGGTCGAAGGTGTCGGCCAGGGTCGAACCCATGAGGTAGAAGTTGTTGCCCTTCAGGATCTCGAAGCTGTTCGCGCCGGCGCTGAGCCCCCTGAGGTAGGAACCCGACATCAGCTCGAGCGTGTCGTTGCCTTCGCCCGCGTCGACGTAGTCGTAGAGAGCTTCGGTCGAGGCGATCCGGATCACGTCGTCTCCCGCTCCGCCGAGGATGCTGTCGTTGCCCGCACCGCCCCTGATGACGTCGTCGCCGCCGAGTCCCTCGATGGTGTCGTTGCCGGCACCTGCCGTGATCAGGTCGCCCAGGTTCGTGGTCACGAAGGCGGGGTTGGTGGCCGAGCCCGATATGACGTCCGCGAGCGCGGAGCCGTTGATGATCCTGCCGACAAGGTCGTTCAGGGCGTAGAGTCCGTCGGAGAACGAGAGCCATTCGGTGTTGCGAATGGTATCCTGCCCATCGGCTGAGCCGGCGCGGCGGTCGATGACCCTGTAGGTGCCGTCCCCGTTCATGATGACGCTGTAGTCGGAGCGCCGGCCGCCGTAGACGGCCGTGTCATCGCCGACGCCTCCATCGATGGTGTCGTTGCCGATCCCGCCCGTGAAGGTGTCGTTCCCGGCATTGCCCTTGAGGGAGTTCGCGGCCTGATTGCCGACGATGACGTCGTTGCCCGTCCCGCCCGTCGCGTTCTCGATCAGCGAGCGGACGTCGCCGTTGAACTGGAGGGCGTTGGCGATGTTGCCGACGGCGAGCCTCGACCCGTCGTAATGCAGCCTGGCGAGCTGGGAGACCGAGGTAGTGGTCCATTCCCCGGGGCGCAGGTCGACCTTGAGGTTGGTTCCGTAGTTCGAGAAGTCATAGGTGTCGACGCCGCCGCCGTCCCAGACGGTCAGGAAAATCCTGTTCGCCCCAGGGGCACCCTGGTTGCCGCCGTTGACGAACATCGCGCCCGTGAGCGGATCCCACTTGTAGGTTGTGTTCGAGGCGTTGGTCGTGAAGTTCGCGCCGTACATGTGCTGGATGGCCGCGATGTCGTACATCATCAGCGACTGGGCGAATCCCCAGGTCTCGTTGACGTAGCCGCTCTCCGCCGAGGCCCCGATGAAGGAGCGGTAGCTCATGACCGAGTACTCGATGGAGTCGCGGTCGGCCGGCATGCCGCTCTCGTGCGGATGCTCGAGGCCAAGAGCATGGCCGATCTCGTGGATGAACGTGGCATAGCCGTAGTTGCCCTTTACGGGGTTGCCGTAATACCCGCCCGACTTCCTGAACCAGGCGTCGCCGCCCTCGGCCGCAGGGGTGGGGAAGTAGGCCCAAGCGGTGCCCGGGGTGTCGGATTGGGCGAAGCGGAGATCGGCGTGCGAGGTCAGGGATTCGGACTTGAGCGTGAACTTGAGGCCGCTCACGGAGGAGAACATCTTCAGGGCGGCGGTGGTCGCGGCCTTCTGCACCGTGTTCAACGCGCCGAAGTTGTTCAGGTTCTCGCCGCTCCCGTAGCCGAGACCATAATAGGATCCCAGCGTCGGGAAGCTGTAGGTAAGCGACGTCACCGCCCACTTATAGCCACCCAGAAGCCCGTCTACGTACGCGTTCCCCGTAAATGAATATGTCGAAACAGCAGGCATCGCCCCCTCCGGGCACCCGCGCATTTCCTCGGCCCTTCTGGACTTTCCTTCGGCGGGCGAGCCTTATTCCTAAGGCATCGCGCCCGCCGGCTCCACCAAAACGTGCCGTTGTAACATATTTTGCACGTTTTAACAGGGGGTTCTTGTCCTCACGCTTCCCGGCGCCGACGGCTGCCCGTCGGGTGCTCCGTCGCGATTCCCACGTGGACGTGCCCTTCGGCTCCACCGCCCGTATCCGGTGGCGTGCCCTCATCGGCAGGAGGAGGCACCGCTCCGTCGGCAGGGAGCATTTCGGGTGCGGGGAGGCGGAGATCGCGCGGGCATGGGAGGCGGCGGTGGATCGCCCCGGGCGAACAGCGTTGCGACTTAGCATGCGGCAGGCGGGTCGCTAAGGATTGGGAGGAGCAGCCTCACAGAACCCGTTAGCAAATTTGTTCACGAGTCCTTGACTTCACTATAGCAAACGTGTTCATTGCGCGGCAGCTAACCAAGGATTCGCCATGTCCGGAACCCGCCGCACCCCTCCCACGGACGTCTTCGACACCCAGAAGACCTCGCTCAAGAACACCCTCGACGACATCCATATCGGTCGGGTCAAGATTCCCGAGTTCCAGCGCGGGTGGGTCTGGCCCGTCGAGAACAGCGTGTCGCTGATCGAGTCCGTGGCGGAGGGACACCCGATCGGCGCGGCCATCTTCCTTGAGACGGGCGGCGACGTGACCTTCCACTCCCGCTGCGTCGAGGGATCGGCGGACACCGCCGCGGCCAACGAGAACCCGGCCCAGCTCATCATGGACGGCCAGCAGCGCCTGACCACGCTCTACCAGATGCTCCGGTCCACCCATCCGGTGGTCGTGAAGGCCTCCAAGCGGCCGCAGTACCGCCTGTTCTACGTCGACATCGCCAAGGCCCTCGACACCACCTACTCCATCAGCGAATCCATCATCGCCATCCCGACGGACTCCTTCGGCAACTCCCTGCGCCCCGGCGACGTCGACTACGCCGATCCCGCCGTCCAGTACGACAGGCTCGTCTTCCCGCTCAACCGCACCTTCCAGTTCCGCGACTGGGAAGGCGACTTCATGACCCACTGGCGCGGCAAGGACGACATCGACGAGCACCACCGCGCGATGCGCGCCCTGAGCGACTTCCGCGACTGCTTCATCAACTCGTTCAACAGCGCCAACATCCCGGTGATCCTGCTCCGCCGCGGCATCACCATCGACGGCATCTGCCGCATCTACGAGAAGCTGAACTCGCGCGGCGTGCCGCTTGACGAGTTCGACCTCGTGATCGCCCGCTTCGCCGGCGAGGGCTTCAACATCCGCGAGGACTGGCTCGGCTCCGAGGCCGACGTGAAGCCCTCCAAGCGGCAGGCCGGGCGGAAGGAGCGCATCGTCACCACCGCCCGCGGCCTGCTCGCCGACCTGACCCCGAAGCTGTTCTTCGTCGGCATCCAGTACCTGCGCGGCCTCGAGGAGGGCACCCCGCTCCTGTCCGGGGACGGCATCCTGTCGGTGACGGTCACCGACTACCGCAAGTACGCCGACCGGATGGTCGACGGCTTCATCTCCGCCGCGCGGACCATGGTGCGCGAGGGCGCCTACACGAACGGCCAGCTCCCGCCGCTGTACCTCATGACGGCGATGGCGGTGCTGCATGCCCACCTCGGCGCCCGCGCCGATGACGCGGACGCGGCCCGCCGCCTGCTGAAGTGGGTGTGGAGCGTCTCCTATTCCGGCTCGTACGTGTCCGGCCCGATCCGCGCGGTCGGCGTCGACCTCCCCGAGATCGCGAATTGGGTCGCGGAGGGCGGCCCGGACCCGAAGACGGTGGCCAACGCCTTCATCGTTTCGAACAAGGTCCGCCTCGCGGCCCCGAAGCACACGCTGATCTTCAACGCGGCAATGTCCGGCCTCGTCCGCATGGGCGCCCGCAGCCTCGTCAACGGCGGCAAGATCAACTTCGGCACGTTCGCCGACGAGAAGTACGAGTTCGCCCCGGTCTTCTCGCTGAAGTGGTGCAAGGCCAACGGGATTTCCAAGGAGCGCATGGAGGGCGCCACCAACAAGACCCCGATGCCCCGCGGCCTCGCGAAGCTCGCCGCCGGACGCTCGCCGTCCGAGTTCGTCGCCACGCTCGAGAAGTCCCCGGGCATGTCGCCCTCGCTCGTGGACGAAATCCTCCTGAGCCACGGCATCGTGGCCGACCACCTGCGCAGGGAGGACTTCGAGGCCTTCTTCGAGGCACGCGGCCAGCATCTACTCTCGATCGTCGAGGCCGACATGGGCAAGGCCGCCATCTCCCTCGAGGAGGTCGCGACCCAGCCCGAGGAGGATGACGAGGAGGAGGCATGGCCCGAGAAGGCCCTCTACCGCCTCGAGGCGCGGGACGCGCTCGCCTACGCCTACGTGGATGACGGCTTCCTGACGATCCTCAAGGGTTCGATCATGTCGAGCGACGTCAATCCCTCGCTCCACCAGACCTACGTCGATGCCCGCAAGCGCGTGCTGGAGCAGGGGCTGTTCGAATCCATGCAGGACGGGCGCTGGCGCCTGTTGCAGGACCTGACGATGCCTTCCCCGTCCCAGGCGGCATCCGTGTTCGCCGGGCGGGTCGCCGGCCCCAACCTGTGGAAGGACCGGAACGGGCGCACGTACGAGCCGCGCTTCTTCCACGAGGCCGAGGCGGCCTGATCCTCCAATCAGGGATGACGTCCGAAAGGGCCGGGGCATCGCTCCGGCCCTTTTGCTTGGTGCACAGACAAGAAGCTGCGACATCCCTTTGCCTGTTGCCGGCCGCGGGAACACCGAATACTCCGCAGATGCAGACATGGAAGCGGGGGAGAGTGAGATGAGGATGGTTCGCGTGCGGCTGGCGGCGGCCTGCGTCCTCACGGTCTCGATGATCGCCCCCATGCTCCCTTCGCTTGCGCAGGTTGCCTCCGTCCCGGCGCACGAACCCGACATGTCGTTGGCCGCGCTCGCGGACCTCGGGGCGACCTTGAGCGACGTGAGGACCCTCTACGGCGGCAAGTCCTCCTATGTGGGCGTCGCGAACTTCTGGGAGGAGAAGCTATCCGGCCGGATCGGGCCGCGAAACGCCTTCGGCGGGGAGGCCATCGTCGAGGCCTTGGGCGACAGGCACGAGACCTTCCGCATCACGTACACGGGGGTTCCGCGGAACGCCTGCATCAGGCTCGCGGCCAGGAACCCGCACCAGGAGGGGCTGCGCACCTTCATCGACAGGACGGAAGGACCCTTCACCGTGGAGTCGGCAACCGGGATGTGCAGGGACGGCGCCACCCTTGCGTGGGTCCATGGGTAGGATTCCGGCATTTTTTCCTCTTGCCGCCCGCGCCGCCAGTGATCATAGGTGAATGGCAGCCCCTTGCCGATGCCCTAGTCATGTTGCCATGCGGGCCTGACCGGAGTGGACCCATTGCTCGAGAATGCCCCCGCCCAGACGCCCCCGCTGCCCGACGATCCCGAGAACGAAGGCCTTGACGACGCGGAGCCGAGCCTGTCGCCGGCGGTCGCCGCCCTCATCGGGGAAGGTCTGCGCTCCTACTACGTGCGGCTGATGGACGAACCGATGCCGGATCGCCTCCTCGAGCTCGTGCGATCCCTGGAAACGCAAGGGAGGGCATCGGATGACGGCTGACCAGAACCTGCGGCAGGAAATGCTGGCGTCGATCCCGAACCTGCGGGCCTTCGCCATCTCGCTCACGGGTAGCCAGATCCAGGCGGACGACCTGCTCCAGACGACTCTCCTGAAGGCGCTGGAGAACTTCGACAAGTTCGAGCCCGGGACCAACATGCGGGCCTGGCTCTTCACCATCCTCCGCAACCAGTTCTACACCGACATCCGCAAGCACCGCCGCGAGGTCGAGGATCCCGACGGCATCATCTCCGGGAAGTTCGGCGTGCTGCCGACGCAGGGCGCGCGCCTCGACCTTGGCGACATGCAGCAGGCGCTGACCCATCTCAGCCACGAGCAGAGGGAGACGCTCCTCCTCGTCGCGGCCGAGGGTGCCACCTACGAGGAGGTGGCACGGATCACCGGGACCAACCTGGGCACGGTCAAGAGCCGCGTCAATCGCGCAAGGAACCGCCTGGCGGAACTCCTCGGCGTCGCCCCGGGGGACGATTACGGGCCGGACCGCATGGTGAGGGCTGCCCTGCCGTCGCACTCGACGAACTGAAGCCCCTCGACATCCCCCGAAAAGGAAGAGGACCGGGAAGCGATCCGGTCCTCTCTTCGTTCCCGGGGTGATTGCCCGGATCAGGGCTTGCCGTGCACGACCCTCGTCGAGCAGATCACGTCGTGGAGTCCCGTCTTCTGCGCGGTCCATCCGACCATCATGTACCCGACGCAGAAGGTGAAGGCCGAGATCAGGTAGGAGAGGTACCTGCCCAGCGCGCGGCCGGCGCCGATCCTCGAGCCGTCCTCCTGTCGCACGTAGATGCCGCAGATGCGCTTGCCCGGGGTGGCCTGCCAGGCCCCGGACAGGAAGATCACGTGGTAGCCGATGCCGCCGCCCACTCCGATGAGGAAGCCGAGCATGCTGGCGCCGCCCTCGAGCATCTCGGGTGACCACCCGGCCAGGAAGGCGATGATCCCGAAGAGGGCGCCCGCGACGATGGCGATGACGAACACGCCGAGCTGGACGAAAATCGAGTCGAGCAGGAACGCCGCGAACCTGATCCAGAACCCCGCGTACTCGACGGGCGGGGTCCACTGCCGCGGCTGCCCGTCGAATCCCGCCGCCCCATTGCCGATCCCGTCCATGCCCGCCTCCGTGCCTGCGGCCCGATGCCGCCGATCCCCAAGGATTCGTTCCTGAGGGCATTCCAGGCAACCCGCGTTCCTGGCGCCGGTGGAAGGATTCCCTGACCCTTCCATGACGGGCCGGATGTCCGCGGCCGCCTCGCGCGGCCCCGTCCGCGCCGCAACGGCACGGGTAACGGACGGGGCAGGGTGATGTCGAAGGACTTGTTCGACCGGATCGGCAAGATCGGGAAGAGGATCGAGAAGCTCCCGCTTCCGAGCGGGGCCGACCGGGCGGGCGCCCTCGAGGTGCTCGCGCGCATGTCGCACGGGGAGAGCGTCGGGGACACCGAAGGCGCCGCGGACCTCGGCGTCTTCCGCGCCCTCCACGAACTCCGCGAGGAGGTGGCGGGCATCGCGGCTTCGGCGCCGTTCCGGAAGCACCACGGAAGCTTCACCTTCATCGATCTCTTCTGCGGCGTCGGCGGCATCCGCCTCGCCGCGCAGCAGAACGGCGGACGCTGCGTGTTCTCCTCCGAGTGGGACAGGCACGCCCGCGAGACGTACTTCGCGAATTTCGGCGAGTACCCGTACGGCGACATCAACCGGTACGCCGGGCAGGACATGGACGACGCCGCCATCGACGCGGCGGTCCCGAGCCACGACCTGCTCGTGGGTGGCTTCCCGTGCCAGCCGTTCAGCCGGGCCGGCGTCGCCTCGCGGCAGTTCCTCGGGAGGGCGCACGGCTTCGAGTGCGAGACCCAGGGGACGCTCTTCTTCAACATCGCGAAGATCGTGCAGGTGAAGCGCCCGCGGTCCGTGTTCCTCGAGAACGTGCAGAACCTCGTCCGCCACAACAAGGGCGAGACCTTCAAGATCATCGAGCGCACCTTCCATGAGCTCGGCTACACGTTCGCCTACAAGGTGGTGAACGCGAACACGATGGTCCCGCAGGGCAGGGTGCGCTGCTATATGGTGGCCTTCCGCGACGGGCAGCAGTTCGAGTTCCCGGACTTCAGCGGCGATCCCCTTCCGCTTCGCTCCATCCTCGAGAGCGAGGTGCCGGAGTCGCTCACGATCTCCGAACGTTCCTGGCAGAGCCACAAGGACCGTCTCCTCCGCAACAAGCAGAGGGGAGTGGGCTTCGGGGCGAACATCGCCGACCTCGACAAGCCGAGCCGCACGATCCTCGCGCGCTACTACAAGGACGGCAGCGAGTGCCTCGTGCCGCAGGAGGGCAAGCCGCCGCGCATGCTGTCGCCCCGCGAGTGCGCGCGCCTCCAGGGCTTTCCGGAGGAGTTCATCCTCCATGCCTCCAACAACCGCGCCTACCGACAGTTCGGGAATTCGGTTGCAGTCCCCGTCATCGCACGTATCCTCGAACGCGTCGCGGGCGTCCTCGCGGCCGAGCAACTGGCGACGGGATCCGATGGCTGAAGGCACGTTCAACGAGCACCTCCTCCGACACTTCGATGCCTATGACGGCGCCTGGTCGCCCGTCACGGCTAAGGACGAGGTGGTCCATCGCCAGATCACGCTAAGCAAGGACGAGCGGCGCGTCCTCTTCCGCTTCCACGAGAACCTGCACCGCGGCCCGAAGAAGGACGACCCCGTCGGAGCGTGCCGGGAGTTCATCGTCCACAACTCGGGACGGCGCGCATCCGTCTCGGTGATCCATCCCAAGCCCGAGCGCACCGAAACGCGCCTCTACATGACGCGCGAGTTCGACGTGCCGCGCGTGAACGCGGTGTGGTTCATCTACGCCTCTCACGATCACGACGTCCCGTGCATCGGTTGGATGCCGCAGGCGCTGTTCGCGCGGATCGAGGAGGGACATCCGGTTCTCCTGATGCCGCCGATCCCCGGCTGCGTGACTGACGCGGCGGCGCTGTGGCTGTCGAACGGACGCCCGATCGACTAGATTCCGTCTGTTTCCTGTTCACGGCGCGGGTGGATCCCTTGACGATCGGGGCGAGAGTCCTAATGTCGCCTACGGTCCGCGTAAAACAGGATTCAATGGCAAGCCAGGCTACTGTCCTAGAAACCGTCCTAGACGTCATGGCACGTGCCGTCGTGCAGTCCGGTACATGCGTCGTGTCAACGGACTCGGTATCCGACCTCCTGCAAGGCGCCCGGCTCGCCGGAAGGCCGTTGGCGGAACACCGCGACGAGATCGTGGCCCGGGCGCTCTGCCTCCCCAAGCCGGAACCCAGGAACGTCGAAAGGCCGAGGCTCACGGACGAGCAGCTCGCAAAATCCGTTCGCGAGCTGCGCTCCCTCGGTCTCGATCAGGAGGACATCGCGGCCATCCTCGGCGTGGGCGTCCGCAAGGTGTCGCCACACGTGAAGGACATGCCCCTCCGGCGGGGCACCCAGCGGGGCGTCGCACTTCCGCCCGACAGCGGGAAGCTCGAGCTTGCCTACGAGCAATGGAAGGCGGGCGTCGCCATTCCCCTCATCGCGGACATGCTCGATGTCGGGATCCTCGACGTGAAGGAGCTATGTGGGCATCTCCCGAGGGGCGGCAAATGGCGCAACCCACCGCCGTGGCTCGAGGAAGCGCAGAGGCAGTGGATGGACGGCGTGAAGCCGGATGCCATCGCCGCGCAGTTCGAGGTCAGCACGAACAACATCAGGAAGCACTGCGGTCACCTTCCGCGCCCGGCGAAACCGGATGTCACGCCCGCATGGCTCGAGATCGCGCAGCGCCTCTGGATGGACGGCGTCCTCGTCGCTGAGATCGCCGACACGGTCGGCAGGAGCGAGGCCACGGTCCTCGATCATTGCCAGCACCTGCCACGCGGCGAGATCGTGCCGAAGTGGGTTCCGGCGGCGCAGCAGAAATGGCAGGCGGGCGTTCCGGTCTCGAGGATCGCGAAGGAGGCGGGGGTCTCAGAGACCGCCGTCAACTACCGCTGCTGGCACCTGCCCAGGCCCGGCAGGAGGAAGACGCCGCCAGCCTGGTTCGATATCGCGGCCCCGCGCTGGATGGCGGGAGTCGAACTCGGCAAGATCGCGGCCGAGTGCGGCGTGTCGAAGCCAACGATCTGCCGCCATTGCCGGCACCTGCCGCGGCCCAAGCCGGGCGATGTCGCCGATACGGGGTACGAGGGGTCCTCGGCGACGAGCACGGTATTGCTGCAAGCGGCCGAGTAGATCCGCAAGGTCTGATGCCATGAGCCGGCGAGTCGAGAGCCACCCGCTCATGGATCGTCTTGGGAGTACCAATCCCCGATCCATGCCTTGCCGAAATCCATCTCCGGTCCCTTCCCGCTGCTGAGGCCATCCCACGTCCACCGCCCGCGTACCGCGCCCAGAAAGCAAGGAGCGGAGAAGCAGGTGCTCTCGTCGAAGCGATCCTCCGCGATACCTTCAAGGGATACGCCGACTTCCATGGCCCCGTACCGCTTGCCTGACGCAAGCATCGCACTCCGTCGCTCATGGCTGTATCCCCACGGGGACGACCCACCCCGCACGCCCTTGTTGCAGTGAGGGCAGATCTCGATGATCCGCTCCGACCTGTCTCCAACCCAGAGGCGCACCAGCCTCTTCTCTTCCTTCCTCGCGTGCTCGTATCCCTGCCTGAAGCCGGGTACGTTCCAGAAATCATCGACACCCTGCATGGCCCTGACCACCTGACCATGGCACCGTCCGCACCAATCCGTTTCCACGGACACCTCGAGCCGGACGCGATCCCTTCGGGGCACGATCCACTTGAGCCTTCCTGTCAAAGCTCCCGTCGCGAACTCCCTCACGGGCACCTCTTGCCCGGCCACGCTCACGCGCCATTCCGCGGCGGCACCCTTTCCGGAGGCGGATACCGTGAACAGGGGCAGCTCGGATGTCTCCTCGTCCAGGACGGACCTGCGCGAGAGCCAAAGGCAGCGGACCCCTGACTCGGCGTATGCCTTCTGCCGCCGCTCGAACTCGCCCGCATCCTGCCTGGACCACTGGACCTCGAATGCTACGGCGCCGGTCATTCCGGGACGGCGGCACAGGACGTCCGCACGCCACTCCTGCCCGTCGGGTGTCCTCCCTGTTTGCTCCGGGAGAGCATCCCAATTCGCATCGGCCGCCCCCATGAGGGCGAGCGCCTTCAGGGACAGGTGCTCCCAGGTCTCGCCATCACCGCCGCGCCCTGCCTTGCGCGAGAAGAACCTCGTGCCAAGGGGAGACACCTTGGGGATGGCGGGGATGTCCGTTCCCGGGACAAGCAGCTCCCCCTTGCGCCCGCCGCGGAAGGACTGCCATTCCGCGTCCGACAAAAGCGGTGCGGCAACGAATCCTCCGTTGGAGAGTTGTGCGAGCAGGGGCATGCAATCAATCCGTGCCAGTAGGCCAGCCATCTTGTTGGCATTGCCAAGGTTCCCGATCAAGGTCCCGGTGCCATCGCGGCTGCGAATCCTCCGGCGCCGCACCATCCAGCCATATTCACCTTGCTGTAGTGTAAGCAACTGTATAGACAGCTTAAATTCCACAAGTCTTGCACCATGCA